>OOAK01000027.1_pt1 | contig 134992 bp, 132 predicted proteins | sample 1671811 | NCBI WGS metagenome assembly OOAK01 (sample SAMN06348195, study PRJEB24527) | human gut metagenome | biome: human gut; feature: ankylosing spondylitis patient; material: feces | host: Homo sapiens | place: China | collected 2015-10 | reverse complement strand
CTTTTAATCCGGAACGTGTGTTCTCCATCTTGAAAGAAGGTAAGCGATGCGATTTACAAAAAGATTTTCAATTCTTTGAAACGCCTGCTGATGTTGCCGACTGGCTGGTTATGCTTGCCGGAGGGATATATGAGGATGATACAGTATTAGAGCCGAGTGCCGGACGTGGCGCTCTGATAAAAGCGATTCATAGGTCGTGCCCGTCAGTAACAGTTGAATGCTATGAACTGATGCCGGAAAACAGAGAGTTTCTTCATGCACTTGATAACGTAATATTGCTTGATGAAGATTTTACGAAAGATAGTGTAGGACATTACACTAAAATTATTGCTAATCCTCCGTTTTCCGGTAATCAGGATATTGACCACGTAAGGCTTATGTATGAACGCTTGGAAGAAGGTGGAACTCTTGCTGCTATTACCAGCCAGCATTGGAAATTCGCATCTGAAAAGAAATGTGTTGAGTTCCGGAAATGGTTGGAAGAGGTTCATGGAGAAGTTTTTGAAATCGGAGCAGGTGAATTCAAGGAAAGTGGAACGACTGTTAGCACTATGGCAGTTGTAATAAAAAAGTGATTCAAATCAAAAAATAGAAAGGAATCAAATGATAATAGCATGGTTTTCTTGCGGTGTAACATCCGCAGTAGCTTGTAAGATAGCGTTGAGTCTGTACAAAGATGTACAGCTTTACTACATAGATACTGGCTCCGGACATCTTGATAACGCCCGATTTCTTGCGGATTGTGAAAGATGGTACGATCAGCCAATACACACTATCCGAAGCGACAAATATACTTGTGTTGCTGATGTTTTACGGAAAGGTTTTATCAATGGTGCGCATGGTGCTGCTTGTACTCTTGAGCTGAAAAAGAAAGTCCGTTACAAGTTGGAAAAGAAACTTGGTTCTTGGGACGGTCAAGTTTGGGGCTTTGATTACGACCCTAAAGAGATAAACCGAGCCATCCGCTTTAAACAGCAATACCCTAATACAAAGCCGTTGTTCCCACTTATCGAGCGACAGATAACCAAAAAGGATGCGATGGGTATGCTTTGGAAAGCTGGTATTGAAATCCCCGCTATGTACAAGATGGGTTACAATAACAACAACTGTATCGGTTGCGTGAAAGGTGGTATGGGATACTGGAATAAAATCCGGAAGGACTTCCCAGAAGTGTTTGCTCAAATGGCGCAGATTGAGCGTGATGTTGGAGCTACCTGTTTGAAAGATAAAGACGGGCGCATCTTCTTGGATGAACTACCAACGTGGCGGGGAGACCCAGTAGAAGAGATTATACCGGATTGCTCGCTTATCTGCCAGATAGAGTTTCAAGAGATAATCGACAGACAGGTAGAGCGAGTTTTGAAAGGAGAAATTAGTATTAACGATGTAGCCTAATTAGGCTCAAAACTGTGCGGAAAGGAGGTAAATATATGGGTGTATCTTGTGTACAAGACATTTACAGATGCGATACTTGTAAATCTGCATCGGACGAATACGGAAGGGGTTGTAAGCACGGGTTATTATTCCCGTTATTTCTCGTTATGACAAACAGCCGTAAATGTGAAAACTATGAGTTTGACCCGGAAAAGGTTAAACTCCATTTGCAGAAAAAAGAGAATAGAAAGGAGATAAAATATGATACTTGCTACTGATAAGATGGTATTTGTTACCGATCAAGATAATTCAAACGAATACATTGAGAGTCTTATAACTGAGTATGGGACTAATCAATACTGTATAAAGATTGACCGTACGTTAAGTCCACCATATTACCAATTATTCCACGAATGGAAAGAAGGTAAGCGGAAATTAAATCGTGAACTTTTCTCTTCCAGTAAGTTGGGAAAGATTGTAAACTACATAAATGAAAACATTCAATAAAAGAACAAGAAATGATTGAATTTACAGAAAGAGAAATCCGTATTATCTCTGCTGCTTTAGATGGAGGTAAGGAAAATGTATTTAGTCCTATTGTTTTACGTCAGACAAAAGTAAATAATGCATTTGGTATCGGTTTTATAGAAGGTGCATTATGGGCTGATGAACATCCAAAATCCCCATGGATAAGTGTAGAAGAAAGATTACCGGAAACAAATGATGGACAATCTTTATATGAGGTTATTGTAGCTACTTCCGATAGAAGATTCTTAGTTGTAATCAATACAGAAGTAGAGTCTCTTGTTGGGCTTTTAGGAGTCACTCACTGGATATATATTCCGGAGTTTAATGAAAAATAATTATTAACCCTTTAAAATGATACGACCAAAGCATTACAATTATCACAACCGGTCCCTACTGTCCAAGTACGTAAGGACTACATTAACCGCTTCCGGCAATCGAAGCCCATTGAAGGAATATACTTCACAGACTTCATCCGGGAAGTACTTGAAAAGAGATCCAGACGCAAGTCTGAACACTATGCGGCCGTCTATGATGCTATCATAAAACACATTGATAACTTCTCAGAAGAATATGATTGCGATATATTCACCAATTCTGTAACGGCTGAATTCTTAGATGATTTCATTGTCTATTTGGAAGACCAAGGTCTACGACATAACACCATCGTCGGATATATTCTGAAAGTGCAAACACTTGTCCGTAGAGCATCGCAATACAATTATGCAGTAGATAATACCTACGATGAGATTGATTTGAAATGCGAGCCGACAAATGCGGTCTTTCTCTCAATGAATGAAATCACTAGGATATACTACTACAAGTTTGAGAAGCAGGATAAACGGAAAGCCAAGGAACGAATTAGGGATATGTTTGTTATAGGATGTCTTACCGCTCTTCGCTACTCCGATTATTCAAAGTTGACAAGTAAGAACCTGGTAAACGGTTATATCATGGTTCGGACAAAGAAAACTAACGTTGATGTTAAGGTTCCGGCTCATGATTATGTGAAAGAGATATTCGAGAAGTACAACGGTTGTGTTCCTAATGGTCTATGCATCCAATACTTCAACAAGTATCTGAAAGTGATAATGAAGGAAATTGGACTGAATGATAAGGTTGCCTACTCTTACACCCAGGGCGGTGAACTAAGAACTGTCACCCGTGAGAAATGGGAACTAATCAGCAGCCATACAGCTAGAAGGAGTGCGGCTACCAACATGTATCTGACCGGACGGATGAAAACGTTCGAGATAATGAAACTGACTGGGCATCGTAGCGAACAGAACTTCTTCCGGTACATCCGGTTAACTGGTGATGATACGGCACGGTCTATTTCAGGAGATATGTTTTTTAGAAAGTAAAATTATAGAAGTATGAAAGATAAAAGACAGTTGAAATTTGTAAGTATTCAATCTAAGGTTTCCCCAGAAACAGCAGAAAGGATAGACAGGATAGTTAAGGAAAGTGGTTTTGAAAGTAGATACGAACTGATGCAATATCTACTATCTGCATTTTTAAAATATGCAGATAAAGAGATAGAAGGCAGTGATGAGATAAGCGAATTTGCTAAGATATTCGAAGGATATCAAAACAAGAAGAATCGGATAATCACTACTAAGCCTGGTGGTAATAGGGGAATGAAACTAGTTGAAAGTATTAATATATTCAGTGAGATAGGTAGAAAGGGATATGTGTGCAAGCGTATTGTGTTGAATGGAGATAAGGAGAGTATTACATCTAATACTGAAAGTGTAATACGCTCAGTAATAAGAAAGCTATTTCCAAACATTGTCGGACATATAGAGAGTATCGGCAATGATATAGGTGAGTGTAACTACATGAAGATACTGGAATATATCATGATGGAAAAGAAGGACTCGGACGATATCAAGAGAAGCGTAGAGGATGAGTTCAAGATAATGAAGCAGGAAGTTGATTATGGTAATACCCCCCTGCGTCTAAAACATAAAACAGTAAATGAGCTATGAGCAAGAATGCGGATTATAACAGGATGATACAATCACCGAAATGGAAGGTATTGAGGAAGAAAAAGATAAATGCTTTTCCAATATGTGAAGATTGTAATGAAAGGGGAGTAGTAGAACCGGCAACGGAAGTTCATCATATTGTACCGGTTGAGGCGGCTTCAAGCGTTGACGGCATGGAATATCTGATGTTTGATGTGAATAATCTTCGCTCTTTGTGTCATGAGTGCCATAAGAACGCCCATATACGGTTAGCATCAAAGAAAAAAGAGAATATACAGAAGAATAACAAGCGTGCTACGGAAAGATTTCAAAAACGTTATCTTTAGTTGAAAGGTAATATTTAAAGACAGGGGGGGGGTGTTTTTTCTTCCGCCCCAGTCTTACTCAAATCCACTGCCCCTAAGGAGAGATATTTTTTTGTTTTTGGGAAAATGCCCGTGGGGGTAAAAAGGTATGATTTCACGAATAGGGTTTCAATTAGCAAAAGTAGGTATGCTTAAAATATTTAACTTATGGAAGAGAATAAAGAATATAATAAAAAAGTGAAGGAGCTTAAAAGATGGATTAGGACTTTGCTTGAGAAAAACGAACTGTATTCACCGGAGCTTACTTATCAGGTAGAGGTTGCGGCTTCCATATTGGTTGTATTTCGGGATGTGGCGAAGAAAACATACGGCAAGGATGTCACGATTACGGAAAAAAGCCGCGAGGGACATCCGAGGGAGATAAAAAATCCGGCTTATGATACTTATTGCATGATGGCTAAGGCTGCGCAGAATTCATTGAAGTCGTTAATGATGAACAGGGAAATACGCCCTGAAAAAAAGATAGAGAGTGGAGAAGACAATGATATTCTTACTAATCTGATGAATGACTTGAAGGAGGAATGATGTGCAGGATGTGTCTACTAGGGAATATAAGAATGAAAGGACGCGGGAACTTTTATCTGTTGACATAGAGAGATACCAACTGGATACGATAGATCCCCGTCTCTTGTCTTACGTGGAAGAGGTTAGGGAAAAGCCGGACAGCCATAATCTATATGAGATACTGGCTGTCTTGAAGTTTTTCCGGTTGATGGATACGTATGTCTTCCGTCCGTCTAAGGTGAAAAAATTCGTCAAGCTTTATGAGAGCCTTAAATTTTCCGGGATGGACGGAAGGCGCTGTTATAAGTTGACGCAAATACAGTATTTTCAGTTCGCGTCCATTTTGGGATTTTACCGGTGGGAAGTAGTGGGAGATGCTGAGGGGATGCCGGATGCAGAGGAACTCACTAAAAAAGTGGAAGGGGGTAAAAGGTATGAATTGAGAAGGCTTGTCCGTGAAGCTATCCTCTTTGTGCCTAGAAAGTTCTCCAAGACAACAAGTACCGCTTCATTGGCGGTAAACGAGTTTCTGTTTGGTGATGCAAATGCACAGGCGTATACAGCCGCGAACAGTTACAAACAAGCAAAGATATGTTTTGAGGAAATCAAAAAGATAATCAAACAGTTAGACCCCCGAAAGAAATACTTCAAAGCAACACGCGAAACCTTGCACTGGCGGCCTAATAAGTTTGAACGCGAATCATTTGTAGAATGTCTTACCGGTGGAGGTGATACGAAGGATGGCTTGAATGCATCTCTGGTTATATTTGACGAATACGCGCAGGCGAAATACGTGCGTGATCACTCGGACGGTGCGGAGCTTTTGCAGGTACTGACATCTTCGATGGGAACGCGGCGGGAACCTCTTACGATTATCATCACAACTGCAAGCCGTGTAGAAGATGGTCCGTTTTCGCGCGAATTGGAGAATGCTAAAAGAGTGTTGACCGGAGAATATACCGATGATTGTCAGTTTGCATCGCTGTTTCAGCCTGATGCGTGGGAGATGACCGAAGAGGAGATGGGAAAACCGGAGGTGTGGAGAAAATGTAACCCTCATATCGGGATAACCGTACAGGAAGGGTATTATAAGCAGCGCTGGGATAAGGCTCAGCGTGATGTTGAGGCTATGATAGAGTTTAAGACCAAACTTCTAAACATCTTTGTGTCCGGTGGAATAAAGGATTGGATACCTCAGAATCTTGCAAGGTCGTTAATGACTGGTTTTGATATAGAGAATATACAGGGGAGACCGGAGGCAATGGTGGCTATGGACTTGTCTGTCAGCGATGACTTCTCGGCAGTTGTATATAACATCTATAGTCGTGCACAGCGGAAGTTTTACCTGTGGATGGATTGTTATATCCCGGAAGAGACGCTGAAGAGTCATCCGAATAAGGAGTTGTATAAGATATGGGTCAGTACGGGATTCATGAGGATATGCCCGGGGGCTGTTATTAGCGAGTCTATGATAGTGGAAGATGTTTTGAAGAGGAATAAGAAGCTGACAATTCTTCAGATAGGATATGACCCGTATAAATCTCAAGAGGTCGTAAACGCATTGGGGGCTGCGATTATGGCTTCGGGTACAAAGCCGGAAAAGATACTCCGTGCTGTTCCTCAGACGTATGGTGCATTTACTTCTCCTGTGGAAACATTCGAGATGGCAGCAAAGAGTATGCCGCCAAAGGTTGCTCTTTCCATGAATCCTATTCTTCCGTATTGTTTCGGGAATTGCTACCTGGATGAAGACAGGATGTGTAACAAAAAACCGTTGAAGAGAAAGGAAAATTTAAAGATAGACGGTGCGATCGCTTCTTTGATGACATTCTGGCTTTATAACAATTATGAGCAATAGGTAGTCTCAAACAGGTATTAGACCGTATTATGTAACGGTTTAATATGATGAGCAACAAATTTATAAATCTATTCAAGAGAGAGGTGATTGCCGGGAACAAAAGCGAGAAGAAAAGCTCGACAGGCGGTGATTACAAACAGAATGTGGTATGGGTGACAACCGCTGAGGCTTCAATGAAGATAGCGGCAGTTTACCGTGCCGTGAATCTGATATCTTCTTCTGTCGCTTCGCTTACATTGCAGTATAAGAGAAAAGACCGGGTAAAGAACTACTTTAAGATGTACGAGGATAAGGATGGAAAGCTTCTGAACTATCTTCTAAGTGTCCGGCCTAATGAGCGCATGAATTCATTTACTATGATGAAAAATGCGGTGGCAATGATTCTTTTGAGGGGAAATGCCTATATCTATCCGGAAAGAAGCAGGTATAACGGTGTGGAGAAGATGCATTTGTGTTCTCCCGGTTCTGTGATGTATGACATGTATAGTAATACATACACCATTAACGATCCTGTCAACTGTATATACAAAACGGTAGGTGCAGACGACATGATCCATCTGAAGAATGTAAGTCGGGATGGTGGATATACTGGGGTTTCTACGATAACTTATGCCGCTATGACATTGAGTATCGCTTCGACTGCTGATAATGAGACTTTGAAACGATTTGCTACCGGCGGGCGTTTTAAGGCGATTCTTCAAAATGATACTTCCGTCAAGGGGTTTGGTGAATACCAGGATAGGCAGATGGAAGGAATGGGTGACGATATTCAGGAGGCGTTAAATCGTGGTGATGATATTCTGCGATTGAAAGGGGATGGAAAATTAAACCCTATCAGTATGAGTTCGGCGGACATGCAGTTTTTGGAAAACAAGAAGTTTACGCTTCGCGAAATAGCCAGATTTTTTAACGTCCCGCCGTCCAAGTTGATGGATGATAGTAATGCCAATTATAAAAGCGTAGAGGTTAGCAATATTGCTTTTTATACAGAAGCATTGCAACCGATAGTAACAGAAATAGAGCGGGAATTTTCATCCAAGTTATTAACTGTTGATACCTATCAGGATTATAAATTTAAATATGATTTGGGTAGCTTGTATGCTTTGGATTTGGATAGTAAGGCCAAGTGGGACAAAGCGCGGTTGGATAACGGGCAGGCAAGTGTCAACGATCTACGTAGGGAAAGCGACAAAATCCCGGTGGATAAGGGGGATGATGTCTATCTGAATGTTAATCTTGCGCCTCTTGGAAGTGCTAAGTTGAGTGGGGAAGTGGCTGAACCGGCGAAAGGCTTCGACGAGCTATCGGATAATAAGAAGGAGGAAGAAAATGAGTGAATTAAGGGTTGTGACATTGAGTGAGCTTAAGGCGCAGATGCGTGTGGACTTCGAAGATGAGGACGAAATTATTAGATTATATGGAAGTGCTGCGGAGGATGCCGTGATAGAGGGTACGAACCGCACATTGGAAGAATTGAAACGTATAGGCTATGCCGAGAAAAACGGTGGAGCGGAAGATGGAGAGCTGTTTCCGGACAGATTAAAATTGGCCATTCTGATATTGGCGGCTCACAACTACCGTAACCGGGAGCCGGTCGCTTCTGTTTCGCAGAACACAGTGCCTTATTCTTTGGAAGTGTATTGCAAGCCGTACAGAAAACTAACGGATAGGGAGGTTTGATATGCTGAGGGCGGGAAGTTTGAATGAACGGATAGGTATATTGGTTCCTGCAGTTAACCGGGGAGAGTTTGGTGAGCAGGAGGTTATATTTATTAAAAAGAAAACGGTATGGGCGGGTGTGACTTTTCAAAGAGGTGCGAAGGCTTTGACAGCCGGTGAGGTATGGATGTCCGGCAGTATAAGCGTTATGATGCGGAATAACCCTTTGGTGAATGACCGATGTCGTTTGGAATGGGATGATAAGATCTACGCAATTGAAAGTTTTAACAGAAGTAAGGTTGACGGAAGTATCTCAATTGTATGCAATGTGATAGATGAAGGAAGTAGCGTTGAGAGCGAGTAACCTGAAAACGGTAAAAGAAAGTAATATAGAAGCTGTAAAGTTAGTGTGTTCTATAGAAGTGTATTTATAGCAGTGTGTTCTATAGAAGGTCTGTTTTATAGAGAAAGCGTAATAACAAACATGGAAGAAAGAAAAAGAGAGATAAGAAGCGCAATGGGCGGTCACTTTCAGCCGCATTTGCGTGAAGTTTCCGAAGGGGAAGGCGGCAATCGTATAATTGAGGGATATGCAATCGTATTCGGGGTAGAGAGTCGGATGCTGGTTGATTATTGGGACGATTATCGGGAAATAATAGAGCCGGGGGCAATAACTGAGCAGGAGTTGGCACAGATGGATATTAAGATGACGATGTGGCACAACCGGGAAAAACTATTGGCAAGAAGTAACAAGGGGGTTGGAACTCTTAAATTGTCTGTTGATAGTATTGGTGTGAAATACGAATTTGAGGCTCCTAATACTTCTGACGGTAACAATGCCTTGGAACTGGTGAAACGTGGCGACATGAGTGGTAGCTCTTTTACTTATTGGAGTGATGAGGCTTCCGCTGTGAATTATACTAAGGATGAAAACGACATTCTGATTCGCCATGTAAAAAAGATAGGCATGGTTTATGAGATGACGATAGCCAGTGACCCTGCATATACGCAAACTAGCGTAACAGCACGGGAAATTGAGCAAACCGGCTTGAAAATAGGTGACAACTCCAATGATGAGGCTCGCAAACGTGAGGAATTTCGTAGAAGAGAGCGGGCTATCAGAGAAGTAAGAGAAAAAAGTAAGAAACATTTTTTTTAATTGAGAAACATATGAATAAGGACAAGAAGGTTAGTGTACAGCAGTACATCGCAAGAAGAGAGCAGATTGTAATCCGTATGAATGAGATTGCTGATGCTGCTGAGGGTGAAAACAAGAGAGAATTCACAGAACAGGAGAAAGAAGAGTTGAAGGTTCTTGAACGTGAAATGAACGTGCTTGATGTGCGTATTGCGTCCGCTGAAAAGACGGGATATGTCACGGTAACGAGCCGGGAAGCCGCTTTTGATGCTTTTTTGCGGGAGAACATAAAAAAGATGACGAACGTCCCGTTGCGGCGTGAATATACCGGAATAATGACAACCGGAGCTGAACCGCTGATACCGTTAACGATCAATGATATTCTTCTTCCGTTGGAAGAGGGGTTGATTCTGAAAAAGGTTGGTCTTCCGTTGATGACAGGCTTGGCCGGTGATTATGTATGGCCGACTGTTGGCTCTATTGAAGCGGAAGTAGCTGGGGAGGCTGTGGAGTTGACCGATAAAAAGGTAGATTTTGGAAAAATCAAACCGGAACCGGTGCGCGTGGGTGTAACAGTCAAGATCACAAATCAGACCATCACTCAGACAGAGGGTGTTGCTTATGAAGTGGTAAGACAGCAGCTTCCGCAGGCTATGGCTCGTACGCTTAACCGTATGATGTTTACTACGGATAAGAACATCAATCATAAGCTTGTCGGTCCGTTTATGGAAATAGCGAAGGGAAGTCCTGTGGATATTGGTACGCTGACTACGAAGGCAAAAAGAAAAGCCGCTAACTACATTGCATTTGCCGGTGCTATTCCCACTTACAAGGAATTGGTTTTGATGCGTTCTTTGGCTCTTTTGAAAGGCATTGAAGGTTTGAATCCCTGCTACGTGATGGATGAATATACCAAGGGTGAATTAGAATCTACGGAACGTACTGTAGGGAGTGGAAGAATGATTATAGAGAACGGTGCTATTGCCGGTATTCCGGTTTTCACGACCAACTATATCAACACCGAAGAAGATACATTCATCGGATTTGGGTACTGGGGATACGAACCATTGCAAGGATTCGGACAGCAGCGATTCATTATTGATCCGTACACCGGTGCCACAAGTGACTCCGTGCGTCTGACATTGAATGCTGACTGGTCTATGACTACATTGCGTAAAGAGGCTTTTGTTCTTGGAAAGTGTGCATCTGAGTAATACTTCCGTTTCTATTTTGTTTTGTTTATCATCTTTGCGGGCGGACTCTGTTTCCGCCCGTTTTTACTAAATCAAAAAGGGTATGGCAAATTTAATCACACGTCTTATAATGGACGCTTCTCAGTATGATGGCGGATTGCAGAAAGCACAGAAAGGTTTGGATAAATTCATTGATAAAAACACTTCATTAAGCACGGTGATGACGAATGCCAAGGGAGTTATAGCTAAAATGGCAGGAGCAATCGGACTTGCTGCGGGAGCCGGTGAAGTATTTAATAGAGTCTTAAACTCATCCCAAGTTCTGGGTGATGCAACTGCCGCCACAATGGAAAGTGCTAAGAATAGCATAGATGAATTCTTTTATTCTTTGGGTTCCGGTGATTTCACCGCTTTTCTTAATGGGTTGGATGGTATAATAGCAAAATCAAAAGACGCATATAGCGCTTTGGATCAATTGGGTAATACAAAAATATCATTTGATTATTATCAAGGCAAGTTTGATGAAGCTATAGCAAAAGCAAGATTGAATGCTAAAAATAAGCAGCTTGATGAATCGGAAAGAAAAAAGGCTTTTAAAGCGTGGGATGAAGAACTTAAGAAGAAAGAAAAAGCTGGAAAGACTGTTGAGAATGACGCTTTGAATGCGCTTACAGAATCTATCGCTGTTGGAACAGAACTAAGAGCTTCAGATATAAAGCTTGAAGATTTTGAAAAGGTAATGAGAATTGATTTAATGCCATCTGCATCACGGGAAAGGGAAAAAAACTATTGGGCACAACAATATGAGGAATATGAAAAACTGAGTGATCGGATTGAAAGCGACCGAAGAGTAGACGTTGTGAGAACAAATGATTATGGTCGGACTAAATCAATTAATGACGCTGCTAAAATAGCGCAAGAAGGTGCTGCTGAAAGATATAAAGACGCGATAATTTATAATAAGTTGTTGAATAAATTAAGTGATGATGATTTGATAAAATTGACAGAGCTGGGAAAGCAATATTATTCTGTATCTCAATTGATTTCCCAACAGAGACAAGAGTATAATGAATCAATTGTAGAGTTTGATAATTCAATAACTGCATCCGCTAAAGCGCAAGAGAGTGCTGCAAATGCATCCGCCAAGGCTATCAGGGAAGCAAGAGAGAAGAATATAAACCCATTTTACAACAACGAACAACTCAACGAAGAAATAAAAACAGTCATCTCCGGCAGTGATGCATTAAGCGATGAAGTCTTAAAGGCTATAAGCACCGGTAAAACTCTTCCTGTATTGACCCAACCGATTCAAGCTGCAATGGTAGATATCGAAGATGAAAAGGTGGAAGGAGAAGACCCGACAGAAACACTAAGAGGAAAGGTTCAAATGTACGAGCTAGCCCAAAGCAAGATACAGGAATACACTAAGATGTTATCTGTTGCGAATGAAGATGAAAAAGCTTATCTAAATGAACAGATTGCTATTTGGCAGAAATATGCCAAAACAATATCGAATGCTTCTGATTCAAAGAAAACTGATAAGATTTCCGAGGACTTGGGGAAAGTAGGAAATTCTTTAAATCAGATAGGTAGTCTTTCTGATAGTGCATTGGGACAAATGCTGTCTTATTTCGGAGGCATTACTACAGCAGTAGCTGCTGCTATTCCTGCAATAACAGCACTGACAGAAACAAAAAAGGAAGAGGCTAATGCTAATTTAGAAGCGGCAGTCTCGGGTGCCGCTTCTTCTGTTGCTAGTATTCCTATTGTAGGGGCTATCATGGCGGTTGCTGCTGTAGCTTCTGTTATTGCTGCAATGCAGAATATTCCGAGTTTTGCTGAAGGTGGTATTGTAGGTGGTCATAACTATATGGACGGCATAACCGCCCGTGTGAGTAGTGGGGAAATGTTTATCAACGAAGCCGACCAGAAGAAACTGTATGATTCCATCCATTCCGGCAATATAGGTAACGGTGGCGGTGGAAGAACAGTAGTGACGGGTGAGCAGATAGTCACTGTTATCAATAATTACGGCAAGAGAACCGGAAAAGGTGTAATTCTGAAAGGATAAGGAGTATGGCAAAGGTAGAAGCTGGCTATATAGTCAAGACTCCCGTAATAGTTACGGATGCCAGGGGAGCGTTAGGATTACTGAAACGTTTAAGCTACACGGAGATAATCCGAAAGAAAGACTTGAAAAGGTATATCCGCCAAAGTCTTAATCAGGCGAAAAAGGAAGTACAGAACGCAGCAAAACGGGCGTTGCCTAATGACCCGCGAAAATCTTATTTGGGTGTTAAGGTTGGCGTTTATAAAAAAACATTGGGTGGTAACATATCGCTTTTTAATCAACGTTCAACTGGAAAGAAAAGCAACTACTCTTTGCCGAAAGGTGGGAGAAGTGGGATAGTGCGCAACCGGAAGAGAAGCGCCAGGACTACGCAAGTGGATTCCTACTACGGACGGGATAGGTCTTTTATCTTGCGAATGCATAATCAAGGGACAACAAGTCGTATAGCTTTCACCCGGACGAAAAGCAAGAGTGGAAAAACCGCTAATCGCGGTTCGTTGCGCGCATTGAACTTTTTCTCTGTTTCTGATGCTGCGTTAAGAAGATCTGCTGACACATTGTCGCAGAAACTGGAACAGGCTATAGTAGAAGCCGGATATGGAAAGTAACCTAAAAACGTATAACATAGGTAATATAAAAAGGCTATGAGTTTATTAGTTGGATTTCATATAAAGAGTGCCTTGCTCAAAGATGAGGCTTTGGTGAAGGAGGTCGGAAGCAGAATTTACCCTCTTGTTATTCCCGAGGGAGCTCCTGAATACCCGTTCATTGTATATGGAAGTGCGGGAATATCTCCGACGGACACAAAGGATGGAAGCTGTGAGGATAATGTAAATGTGTCGGTAGTGGTTGTTTCAAAAACATACTCCTCTGCTATTAGAATTGCTAATATGGCCCGGTATGCTTTGGAAGGTGTGTCGGAAAAGTATAAGGATTTTGAAGTGAGAGATTGCATGTTGTATGGAAGCTCCGAGGATTATTTGCAGGAAATTGACGCTATCAGTGTGACGTTGAATTTCAATATAAAGACGATAGACTATTGATATAATGTTTAACTAAATAAGTATTGATATGGGAAAAGCAAAAAGCTTGAATGGAAAAGATTTGATGCTATGGATAGAAGACAAGGTCGTAGCATTGTCGACGAGTTGTAAAATTAGCCTTGCTGCTAATACGGTGGACAGCGCTACCAAGGACGACGGCTTTTGGGATGCTGCCGAAATAGGCAACATGAACTGGAGTGCCACGAATGAATCGGTGGACAGCGCGGACAAGGATCGTAATAATGACTACGTATATGACCAGCTGTTTGATCTGTTTGTTGCGGGTAAACCGTTGACGATTACGGTAGGATTCCCGACAAATGCAAACAATGATGGTGTACCCGAAGAAGGATGGACTGCTCCGGCGAAGGGGATGTATCAAGGAAAAGCCCATATAACTGCGCTTGACCGGGATGCAACAAAAGGTAGTAACGCAAGTGTATCCGTATCTCTTACCGGATATGGAGCGCTTAAAAAAATAGCGGCTGAAGGATGAAGGTAACAATCAAAGGCAAGGAGTATGAATTCTCATTTGACAGCATTTGGGGACCTATGTACACCTATGAAGTGATGGCTGGGAAAAAACTTCCTTTTAATCCGGAAAGTACTTTATGTCTTCATATATTGTACTACTGTATTTTATGTCGGGCTAACGAAGGTTTCACTCTTTCTTTTGAGGACTTCATTTTATCGTTGAATGACATCACCCTGGTAAACGCCATGAGTGATTATTATGTGAAACGTATGGAGGTGCTTTCCGAAACGGTAGAGAGTGCTGAACCTGAAAAAAAAAAGAGGAAGTCTCGGAAGACGTTAAAAGTCTGAACGCTCGTGAAGTGTATCAATTGATAGTCGGTGAGGGCGGTTGTTCTCCCGACTATTTTTTTAACCGCATGAGTATACATGAAGCACGTGATTATATCATAGGACTAAACAGGCGTTATCGTCAGGACTGGGAGCGTACGAGGATGGAAGTCCAAGTGTTGCACAAGGTTCAGACCGGTAAAGACTTGGATCTAGAATTTCCATGGGAGAAAGAAGAGAAACCGGAAGCGACAGAGGAAGAAATTGAAAGACTACGTGAAAAAGCTAAAATGATGCAGGATCTAATAAACAAAGGATATGGCAAGAAAAATACGATGGCAGATAAAGTTCAAGACACTCAAAAATAAAGATGGAAGGATTGATATCTACGAGGAGGGATGGGATGGCGGAGTCACAGAGTTGGAACCGGCAGCGAATCCCATCACCACTGAAGAGGATTCTGATGACGATTATTTGAAACCCATCCGGTCGCAGACTGGCTATCTGCGTGTTGTAGATAATGGCGACCTGGAAGGCTTGATGCCATCGGATAATAGCCAGCATTATGTAGAATTGCATATTGACAATGAATTGGAATGGCGTGGATATATGCAGGCCGACACATTTTCAGAAGACTGGGATGTTACCCCCTTGGTAATAGAATATCCTCTTATTTCTCCGATAGGCTTGTTGGACGGGATTTATTTGGACCAGGAGAAAGGAATGGGTGTTGTGATGCTTGCTGAATTATTCTTGGAATGTATAGAAGCCACCGGGGTTGCTTATGATAATGTATATTATCCAAGGGAAGTGTGGTATGATGAAAATGAGGGCGGTCTGAAAGCTCCGTTTGAAATAAGCCTGTCCCGTCAGACATTTTTCAAGGATAACGGTTCGGATGAAAAGGATTCGGAAGATTGGAAGAGATACGATGCCGACACGTGCCTTTCGTTTTTGGAAGAGTTTTGTAAGTTTTGGGGATGGACGTTGCATGAACGCAAGAAAGATTTATATTTTATCGGACAGGCGGACGAATGTTATAAAACCACTATGGAAAATATAAGAAAGATAGTCTATGGTGGTACGTATATTGCTAACAGGCAAGTTGTGAAAGAGATTGACTTCTCTCTTCTTTCATTGGATGGTAGCGACAACAAGAAGGAAATATTACAGGGTGTAAACAAGTTGAAGGTTGTTGCTAAAATAGATGCGGTTGGGACGGTAGTTCCTTCAATTGATGAAGGGTTTATGAATGTGATATATGATGGGACAATAACATATAAAACCAATGATACAATTACCGGTTATAAAAAAGTAATAGCCTATGAATCTGAAAACACCGATGTACAAATGAAAGTATATAGGGGGAGATTTACAGATGATGGCGATTGGGTATGGGAAGACAGTCCATATATTTTTAATAATATGATGATTGGTGTTGGAGCTATGTATGTTAAAAGAGATATATACTCAGCAGGTGATTTGCAAAACAAAAGAAACTATAATTACAAAAATGGAATATGGATAATCGCTCGGTCTGAGCAGATAATTTCACGTCCCGGATTGGAACAGGCAAGAGGGATGCCTATCCTTGTAATGAGATCAGCGAATGCGGCAAAGTATAGTAATGGGGCATTTGTGATATCGGGACAAACAACGGGGTATGAAACTGCACTTATGTTAAATCCTAATAATCCGACAGATGGTGCAGGAGCGATAGAAATCAAATTTAGAGTGGGGGATAAATGGTGGAATGGAAGTGGTTGGTCGAACAATGAGGTTTGGTTTGAAATTCAAGCCGGTAGCGAAAATGGATATTCTATACCGGGAAAGATATTGAGTACAAAAACTTTGGATATGCCTTACAATGGGGCAGATGGATATGTAATGCCTATAAATGAAGATTTGTCGGGAATCGTGGAGTTAACAATGCATGCTATAGTCAATACGGCGATGTACAAGCAGCTCTATATTGATAATTTGAAAGTTGATTATTATAAGGATGATAGGTTGAATCCTGTTGGTAAGTCAAATAAAAATGAAAATGTATATGTGTCTCTTTTAAAAAGGCGTGCATCAGGAGAGAAGGAACTTGAGCTTAAAATAGCAAGTAATAACAATAACCAGGCTGCGTACAACACATTATATGGTGCAGGAAGAGATATCGGACCGTTGTATTTTGTGAAGGAAGGTGCTAGCATGTTAGCTGAGCAACATCTTTTGGGTATACTAAAACAGGTCTACGGTAGAGTTATAGAGAAGCTTAATATAACGGTTGAACGAAGTGATTTAACTCCGATGATGAGGCTCGTAAGAGATGAAAAAGTATACCGCATACTTTCAGAAAAGATAGAATGGGCCGACGAATCGGAGGAGATAATGATTGAAAATATACCAGGTTAATATGGCTAAGATAAAAGGAAACGATCTGATATTGTTCATACAGAAAGATGGTAAGTATAAGGCTTATGCTTATTCGACCACCTGTGAGATAGACATTCAAGCTGATACTATAGAAGTTGGAAGTCCTGATACCGGTCAATGGGTAAGAAAAAAGAAGAGAAAAATAAGTTGGCGGGTAAGTTCGGGGTATCTGATGAGTGATGGTAGCGCTTCAATGGAAATTTTCAAGACGCTTATAGATAAATCCCCCATTATGATAACGTTGGGAAGTGTAAGGTCTCACACGGACGTTGTTAATGCTGATGAATATGAGAATGACGGAAGATTGACAATGCAAGGGGAAGGGTTACTTACCCGTATGACGGTAACTGGAAGAAAGGGGGATTTCGTAACCATGTCTATGGAGATAGAGGGGTGCGGAAAATTAGAAATGATATGGGAACCGAAAATAACCATAGAACCTGAATCGGCAAGCGATGAAGGTATAGCAGGGGAAAGTAAGATATTGATAACGGGAAATATTGACTACGACATATCATCTGATTCTCGGTGGTTGACAGTGAGTAAAAGCGAAGGGAAAATGGGTGTTACGGAAGTGGCGGTCCATTATGAGGCGAACGATGGAGAAGTACGGGTAGGGAAGATTTCTGCAATCGGTAAATATCCGTATGAATCTACAACTGCCGAGTTTGTGTTTACGCAGCGTGTCCATCCGTCTAAATTCTTGATAATAGAACCGACTTCTTTGGATATTAACGGACATGGAGATGAGAAAGTTATAAAAATATCGGGATATAGAGCCTGGGTTTTGATATACAAACCTGAATGGATAACGGTTACGCCTGATAATGGAGGAAGTATTTCGGGGGAATATGAGGAGACAGATGTTGTTGTCAAGGCTGATATCAACTACGAAGGAGATAGGGATGGGCGGATTGAGTTTATAACTTACGATGCATATTTGGGTAAGACGGTTGATGTAGCGCAGGAGAGGTATGAATATGTATCGGTTGATCCGAAGGAAGTACGTTTTTTGAAATCTGGTGGAGAAGAGAAAGTAGAGTTGGTCGGGTCTTCGTCTTGGTATATAGAAGACAAACCTGAATGGATCACGGTTGCTCCGAGCAGTGGAGACGGTTCTTCTGTGATGCTGAATATAGTATCGGGTCCTAATGATGAGAATGAACGGAGGGGTAGTATAGTATTCAGAACGGATACGGGTGCAAGTTCGGAAATAGGTATAGTTCAAATGGGTGTAGGGGTTGATATTGTTGTGACTCCGGAAACTCTGGAATTCCCGGAAGATGGTGGAATAAAATATGCGATACTGAAAGCTGGTCACGCATGGAGCGTATCTTCGGATGTGTCGTTTGCGGAAAGCATATCTCCAAGAAACGGAGATGTCGGAATGTATAAGATAGCTGTTACAATCCCGGCAAATATGGGAGAACGGCGTACCGGGGAATATAAGATAACGGATGCGAACACAGGGTATGTTGCAGGGTTAAATATCATCCAGGAAGAGAAAAATGTCATTCTGTCTGTTTCCCCGAAGGATATAGTGATCCCGCAAGACGGTTCTCCTACTTCTATAACTGTAAATTCAAACACTTCATGGACAGCAATATGACGGACATAGTAATAAAATGGAAAGAGGGAGAAGGTAATATTGTTATTTCTCCGGGCGAGAATAATATCGCTAATGTAACAAGTGATATCGCCAATGAGGGGCTTGACAGGTCGCAAACGGTTGTTTTTTTAGCAATAAAAGAAAGTGATACGGCATCGGTGGAAACTAAAGTGTCACAAGAAGGTAAGAGAGAGGCATTCGCGGTTACGGAGGGAAGATTTATATTGTCTGACGGTAATACATTTAACGTAATAAAAAATAAATATTTATGAGTGATTATAATAGTAACTTTTCAGGGGATCAGGTTGTTGAATTACTAAACACTATCCCAAGACTGGCTAAAGCGGATTTATCCAACGCCATGACCGTTTCACTTAATCAGAACGGATATGCGAAGTTCAACAACGGGTTGTTGATACAATGGGGATATTTTAGCACCGGTGCTTCAAATGGTCAGTCTGTCAATTTCCCAATATCTTTCAAATCCTGTTTTTCCCTAGCTTTTTCCAGTTCTACGGATAATACGGATAATTCCATATGGTCTGTGAATTATGCAGCTATATATGCTTCATATTTTACGGTTTATAGAAGATACGCAAACGCGGGAAGTGTATCCCCTTCTTCGCAGTCATTCAGATGGATAGCAATAGGAAGTTGGAAATAATTAATAAAGAATAATTATGGAACAAAAAATGTATTGGAAAAACGGATTCCACGACACACCCCAAGAAGGTGCAATAGAGATTACGAAAAAGTATTGGCAAGAATTGTTAGACGGTCAATCTGCGGGAAAGCTTATTGTTACCAATGATGAAGGGTATCCTATACTGGTCGAGCATGAATATACGATTGACGAACTGAAAGAGATGAAGATAGCGGAAATCAACGCCTATGACAAGTCGGATGCCGTCAACTCATTCACGCTGGCCGGAAAACAGATATGGTTAGATAAAGACACCCGTGTCGGGCTGGTCAACTCAATCGGTATCGAGAAAGAATCCGGACGGATGAATACCACGCTTTGGTACAATGCCGAGAAGTACGTTATTCCTGTTGATACAGCCCTGCAAATGCTCAACCGGCTTGAATTGTACGCCCTTGACTGCTACAATGTGACGCAATCTCATATAGCGGCTGTGAAAGGTTTGTCTGATGCCGGACAAGTGGAAGCCTACAATTACAAAACCGGATACCCGGAACAACTCAATTTTGTATTATAAACTCAAAAACAGATAAAGCTATGATTCTATTAGTACTATTATCATTCATTCTCATCGCAGGCTATGTTTATGCGATGATTAAGAAAGGGAAAGAAATCCCTTATTCAATCAGTGCCACCTACTATGCGCTGACACACAAATTTTGGTTCGCTCTGTGCATGATTGGCTCCGGTGTTCTGCTTCTTCCGGCAGCTTTGGAATCAAGTACGGAGAACAGCCAGTTCCTTGTATTCCTTTCGGTTGTCGGTATGGGAGTGCTTGGCGTGTCTCCCAATTTCAAATCGGAGCAAAAGGTTCCTCATGCAATAGGTGCCGCCATGTCCTTAATCTTCTCCCAGATATGGGTAGGCTGCAACAGTTGGTACTGGTTACTGTTATGGTTGGGATTCATTATTTACATGGTTGTCTCCATGAAGAAGCATTGGACGGGTAACTTCATCTCCGATTTCATAAAGAGAAAGCCGATGTTCTGGATTGAGGTAATTTCATTGTTGACCGTTTATCTTACTTGCTTGGTTTAATATGGAACAAATCAGTCAGATAGTGGCAATGATAGGTGGGATAGTCGCAACTATCCTGCTTCCCCTCATTGGAGCCTTCCAGTTCTACGATTCGAAGAAGAGAAAAGAAGCAGCAGCCGCCAAGAAGGCGGAAGCTGAGAATATAACCCGGTATGCAGCCGAGTGGAAAGAATTGTACGAGAAGAAAGAAGCCAAAGTTCATGAACTGGATACCAAGATCGACCAACTTTATGTTGAGAAGAATGAAGACCGCGAGCGCATACGTGATCTACAGTCTAAGAATGTAAAGCTCGAACTTGAGAATCAGTCATTGAATTTCAAGAAATGCGAAGTCAGAGGATGCAAGGAGCGTAAGCCACCCAGTGATTATTAAAACATAATTATATGAGCTGGATAAATGAAAGTAACCGTATCAAGCACCTGCTCTACGCCATCCCGGCAGGTGCACTGTTAACCATCCTGTTTGCGGCAGGACTGGCTGTCGGCATGGAGTTCAAGGACCGTGCATACGGCAACAAATGGGACTGGCTCGATATTGCCGCCACGCTGATAGGCGGTCTTATCGGACAGGCGATTCAAATTGGAGTATTAACATTAATCGTATAGGGGAAAATAAACATGAGTATATCAAGAGGTCTGAGAAATAATAACCCTGGCAATATCCGTATCACAAAAGACAAATGGCAGGGACTGAGAGAAAAGCAGGAAGACAAATCGTTCTTCCAGTTCAAAGAAATGAGATGGGGCTACCGTGCCCTTATCCGTACTTTACAGAATTACCGTAAAAGACACGGCTGTCAGACGATTGCCGACTTCATCAAGCGGTGGGCACCGGAAAACGAGAACAATACAGCCGGATATATCAGCCGTGTATGTAGTGAAATGCAAGTCCCGAACACATACGTTCCAGATATTAATGACAAAGCGACCATGTGCGCTTTCGCTGCCGCAATCTCACAGGTAGAGAACAATGCTCCGGCTGTCATGGCTGACATAGAAGCCGGATGGGATTTATTATAAACTTTAATCAATAGGAGGAACAATCATGGCAGATTTAAGATTTACAAAGAATAATGATACTCAGGAATATGTGGCGGAAGTAGTGGTAAATGCAGATTTTAATATTCACTTGGAGCGTGTGTCCAATGGTGGTCTTAAAATCTATCAGAAGAATGGTGAATATGCGGAAGCTGTTGACGGTCGGACTGCCACTGAGAGAGGCTTTGATGTGGTAGCGGTTCCCAACATCATCCCGTATAATTCGGGGATTATCTTTGACTATGACTTCTCGGCTTTGGTCTATCCGAAAACTATCCGCATCGAGAGTGGAAGTGAAGTATTAAGTGGAACAGTAACCGAATCCGGCAATGAAGCTTAACAAGTTACCATTAAATGTAATAGGGTTGAATCGGGTTGGTTTGAATCAGATCGGTTCGCCTTCCCACCGGGCTAATACTTCCGCCCGTCCTTACATAGACCCGGAAGTATTAGCTTCTTTGGTCGCCGTCTGTATCTGTGACGGCAAGAGCAACGACGACCCTGACAGGGCTGTAATCAAGAACTTGGTGGACCCAGACAATCCGTTTGTGATTAGCAATGCGGCTTACAAGCTCAATAGCGGGTATGGGAAGTATGAAGAAGATTTTACTGATTGGATAATATATCCAAATATAAAAGTTACTGATAGTGTAATTACTACCGATGGAAATTTTAAATCTAGTTGGTTTATATATAAGCACTCTAGTGAAAGTAAGATAAATGAAATGAATATAAAAGTTTCAGGTATTCCAAAAGGAGGAAAAATCTTATACTTTTATATTTCAGATGAAACAGCTAATTTGCCTATTGCATATACTATACCAAAAGATGGTATTTATCATTTACCAGAATCTAAGATTAATAATAATCGTGCTAGTGTAGGATTTACAGTAGAAAGTCGTTACGATTGGAATAATATAAGAATAGAGCAAATCCCCTCTTTTGAAGGCGCCTTCGTCACTGACGGTAAAGACGACTTAATCACTTCCACCAAGACGGTTAAGGAGATGTTGGGAGGAAGCAATGAGGTTACCGTGGTGAGTATGATGGCTAATTTGGATTCAAGTCAAATAATGTGTAATTCTAATTTTAGTAATACTAATGGATATAATGTAAGAAATACACTTGAACCTAATGGAGTAATCAGTATGTTAGGTTATACCGATAAAAATGGTACGACTAACAACCTTAATTTAATAATGGGTGATAAGAACTCTATTAAATTAGTTGATAAGGTAAATTTCAATTCTGATTATGTTTTTCATCCTTCATCTTATAATGCATACTCTTTTAAAACTGCTTGGTACTGGACTATCATCGCCAACAAGGTACTGACCACCGACCAAATCAATCAGGTAATATCCTACTTCAATTTGGACAAGCATGTTAAACCGGATGTATACTATGACACCATCCGGCAGGGTATCACCAATGAGAACCACGCTTCTTTCAACGATGAGCTTGTGGACTTCTCCGGCAACGGGCATAATATGAAGATTTACAACTCTGCGTGGAACAAAGAGAGCGGTATCAATGATGAAGGGGCTTGGCAGACTGACGGAGTAAGCGATTACGGAAATGTTGAGAATCTCCCAATTTTGAAAGATTATACGGTTGCTATCGAAAGACGGTGGATTACTTCCCCTGTGGATAAAAATCAATGTTTGGCATTCAAAGGTCATACAAATGACTGGGGTGCTTTTGCTTGTGAGTTTAGTAATGCTGGACAACTTAGAAGCTATACGTTTAGTCCTACTTATAACATTCTGCAAAGCTATAATGAAAAAAGTTTAGTATATCAATCTAAATATTCATATAGCGGTACTCCTATTAATGCGGAATCAACAATAGATGGGTCTACCCTACGGTTGTGCCTTCCCAGAGGTAGTTTTCCTTTCTATGCCAACGTTGCTATTAAAATGTTCTTGCTTTTCCCTTACTCCCTTTCCGAGTTCCTGCTAGAGCGCCAATTAAAGAAGTATAAGTTGGGTACGCTGTATCCTGGAATGATAGAGTGGCGACCAATATTTAATAGCAATGTAGATATTGATAAATACAATGTTGTTAATAAGACTACTAACAAACAGTTGAGTATTGGTGATTATTTCGCAATTACTGACACTATTGAACTTCAGGTTTATCTTACTGATAAAGAAGGACAAGAAATTACTAGTCTTACTATAAATGGAAAGTCATTTACTCCTACGTTTATAGACGTGAGATACTTATATAATATTGAAAACTTTGGTGAAGTTACTGGAAAGAAATCTCCTCAAAAGATAAACATTACTATTGACGAGTACATCAGATACGAAGATATTGTACAGCCGTATCCAGCAATAATTAATCTAAAACAAGATGGTAAAACTATCACTTGGGGAGATAAGTTGAAAGTAGGCAGTGATATAGTCTTTGCAGGAAGTGCCAACCTTTTACCGGAGCTATATACTGTATCCGATACACGGTATAATGGTGTAACGCTTTACCCAAACACTATCATAAAGGTAGAGAAGTCTATGGTGTTTGATAATGCACGTACCTACCTAAAAGCCAATGAACCGAGCTGTATCCTGTCGCCTAATAGGTTGAGGATTCCAAATTCTAGTTACAAGATACTAGGCTACATTCCAGACTTGACAGGTAAAGGGAATCATGGTAAGCTTAATAACTTTGCTTATACAGAAGATAGTGGTGTTGCTTCTGATGGTAGTATTAAGATTGACGGTACAGATGACCATATTACTATTTCTAATATAATAGGTGGTAAATGTATTATGGCAAAAGTTACGGTTAATAGGAATAGTGGAATTATTTATGACCAAAGAAGAGCAAACGTTCCTAATAAATCGTGGATGCAATTAAATCCTAGTAGCGTTATATTTGAACAAAATGCAGTATCTACATATATAGATGGAATATTAAATCACAATGTTACAGGCTCAGATTTGGTTTCTAAAACTGTTAATCTTACTTGTGAACTAGAAATAGGTGATACTAGTGGAACATATCAGCCAACTATAGGTAGTTCGTATGCCGTTGGATATACTACTGATATTAACCTCTACGAGTTTATGCTCTTCCCCGATGTGCCTGATGAAGAAGAAATAAAGGAGCTAAACGATGTTATGGGTATTGAGAATAACATTGAAGTAAGTTAAACAATTAATTAAAAAAATTATATGAAATACGCAGTAGTAACAATTGAATGGCTAGCCCAGCACGGTCTGTTGGCTATCCCCACAATGAGAAAGAGTAAAGACGGAAGTAAGGTAATCCTCCACGAAGAGTATTTGTCCCCTTACAAGGATGAAGAGTTTCCGAGATACTATTTTGACAGCCCGGAACTGAACGCCCTTCTGTCGGGTGATGAATGGTCATGGATGGAAGAGGAACATCCGGCAGGCAGTGCGGAATTTATCCAGGTGGCGGCAGCGCAGAACCTTTTGAATGTGACCAAAGCCGGAATTCAAACTATGTCCCTGACAGACAACGAAGCGTTGAAAGTGAAGTCCATGTATCCGTATTGGAACGAGTTTATCAGCAAATCACTAACAACCGGAATGAAAGTGCAGTACAACGATAAACTCTACCGGGTAAGGCAGAATATTGCTACCGTCTTGGAGAATCAACCGCCAAGCATCAACACCGCAGCTCTCTATGAGGAAATCAACGAGACCGCTGCCGGAACAAAGGATGATCCGATTCCATATAACAACAATATGGCATTGGAAGAGGGCAAATACTATTCGCAGGACGGAGTTACCTATAAGTGCACCCGTTCTACCGGGCAGGCGGTTTACAACTCACTAAAAGACCTTGTAGGTATTTACGTTGAGGTAGCAGCATGAGAACCCTTCCTTATATACTGATTTGCCTGTTGCTTGGCGTACTCGTGTGGATGAAATGCAGTCCGCACGATCCGATAACGGCAGACGTGAGAACCGAGACGAAGATAAAGACGGTTGTCAAAGTTTGCACGCTGTCTGTTTCACCGCCTATGGCGCCACTATTAACGCTTAAGTTGACAGATACCATACACATAGGCGACACGGTAGTCGGGCGTGAACAGGCTTACTATGAGGACAGCCTTTACCGTGCATGGGTATCCGGCTACCGTCCGAGACTGGATAGCTTACAGATATTCCCAAAAACCGTGTATCAGAATGTGACGAATGATATCTACCATACCATCACCCCGAAGAAGAAACGATGGGGATTAGGTTTGCAGGCAGGATACGGTTATCCGGGCGGTTGGTATGTTGGTGCAGGAGTTAGTTGGAACTTGTTTATATGGTAAATACAGAAATGTGATGAAATTATATACAATAATCGATGAAAATTATATATCCAAGAAAGGAGGTAACATGATGCGCTAATTAGAATTCAATCCGTAGACCGGTAAAGTAGAAGGCCGGTAATCGTTAACAAATACCCCAGGGGCGGGGAAAGAAGAAAGCCCCAACCCGTTTCGACGACCAAATCATACACGGGCTAACATCTCAGGGACTGTTAATGGGGCTTCATAGCTTTATCAACAGATTTTGAGATGTTTTGTTTTAACCCTGTATATGTTTAACAGCATGAAAAATATAGATTTATACAAAGAAGTGGTCGTTGCGGTGAAAAATGAGACAGGAGTTGAAGAATACGAAATGCTTCATAGTAACTCCGAGGAAGCGGTAGACGCAAGATATATCCTTATACATTTGCTTTCGCAGAAACTGACCGACACCCAGATATCTTCTCTTACCCGACTGACCCGTCAATCAGTCAACAAGATACGCAACAATTTTCAGTACAAGATAAAGAAATGGAGTGTAGCAACGAACTTGCAACATATTAGCAACGAGGTAGCAACGGAATAATTTAGGAGCAACGCACTTTTCCTGTCCTTTGTTACACGGTTAATGTTGACCGTGTATAAAATACTTATAAGTTATGAAGATTAAAGGAATGAGTGGTGAGGAATACAGTGTCACCGGGCAGGGTCAGGGAAATCTGAATACCGTATTAGGTTCGGCTGGATTAGCGTCTTTTTTTGGGGTGAATGCCGGGAATATCCTTGGCGGTTGTGGTAACGGACGTAATGCAGGTTACGCAGGTCCGGTAGAAGTAATCACTTCGGAAGACAGACCTGTTAGCCGCTATGAAGCCGGTATGATGGATAAGCTTGCAGCGAAAGATTCCGAGATTGCGTTGCTTAAGTCTAACACCTACACAGACCAAAAACTTGCGGATGTCTACGACCGCCTGTTGACTATCATCAACAGAAACAAAGAGGATCAAAATGCAATCAACATGAACCAGGCAGTTTACAACGGCACCAATACCGCTACGCTTAGCTGTATGAAACAGCAGATTGCGGAACTGGCTGCATTGAGCGAGCTTGTTGTTCCTCAGAGAAAGGTGTGTGATACAGGATGTTGCTGTAACGGGTAAGCGTTATGTATTCCAACGCACAAAAACTGGCGGCTGTGCTCAATAAATGGGCGCAGCCCGCTATTCAAGAATTGTTGGGTAGCAATTTGAGCCGGATGCCTTTTCTTTCCAGCATTGAATCAAAAATAAAATCTACCGGATGGGTAAGCCCGATGTGGAGTATGGCAAAAGAGATATCTCCTGTTCTTGATGGCGTTTCATCCTCTTTGGTTGAGCCTTTTCTTGCCAGATATATAAGCGGAATCCCGGATGACTCCATCCCACAGCTTGCCCATAACGTGGTGGATGATGCTATAAAAAATGGTGGATTGTCACTATTTGAAGGAAAGGTGGAGTTCGAAGTAGAGGATTTGGAAGAGCTGAAAACCCTTCTCAAATACAATCTGCCTATTAAAGAGACGGTTTCATCTTATAGCGTATTGACAGAAGAGCCTATTCCGCAAGGTGAAGATGCGGACGAAAAATAACATATAAATCTTTATTATTATGATTCAATTAACCCCAATTGCAATCGCTGCTACCAGCCAGCAATATCTGACTAATGTAGTGGAAAACTTATGCCAGGCGTTTTGCGCTGACAATGGTGTACAGCCTACCGGCATTGTTAATTTTACCGTTGCTGAACAACAAACGGTGAATACTCAGACTATCGTGACGATAAACGCTGCTGTCCTTGTGGCTTACACTCCGAAAGGCTCCTGCCGTACTGTCACCAAACAATGGGTTGAGCAGTTCAAAGTCGCATTTATCGGTGCTGCCGGTGCTGTTCCTACTATCTCTTTGACTCCGCTTGTTACACAGGTGACACCGGAAAATGTGAAATGCTGCAATCGTGCCTATGGCGTAAGCCTTGCTACCCCGCTGACTATTTCCGCCACCTTTCCCGCTTAACGAATACATGCCGGTGTTAAAGTCATCATCGGGAAAGTCCGTAAAGAAGGGAAAGAATATTAATGCTAAAAAATAGATTTATGAAGTATATAGATATGATGAAGAAAGCCAAGGCGGACGGTGTGACCTCCGATAAGGCAATGTGGAAGAGCGTGGAGAGCGTGGATGAAATTCTCTGTGTCGTAAAGGAAGAACACCCCGAACTATACATGGCTTTTATGAGGAAGCAGCATGAATCTCTGTATGGTCCTCATTATGATAGGCATTTTGCCGAGGCGGACGTGGAAAAGATTCGCTATACCAATGCATCCGGCGAAAAGAAATCCGGTGCTCATTGGAATATGGATCAGATTCTCGATGCAACGAAATCCATGCCGTTCCCGCAAGGCACAACTCCCTGGGACAAATATGTCGCTTTCAACTCATTCTACGCAGACATGTGTGCAGTCCTCGATGAAGCAACGTTGCTAAAAGCCGCTTTCCGGTTCTATTTCGCAGATGAGGATGCCCCGGTCGGCAAGGTTTGGGAGTATATGACCGCAATGAACTATGAGGACTAACCTCGACATATTACTAGAGCAAGCGGACGACAGGTATCATTACGATTTCTGCCGTCTGCTCATGGTTATGCTGTGGAAGTAAAAAGGCAGTCTATCCGACTGCCTTTCTTTTTTATATAACCTCCTTTATCTTTTGAAACCCTTCTAGGACAGTTTTGGGCATAATCTTTGCATATATCTGTGTAGTCTTTATATTGCGATGGCCCAACATCTTGGCAACAACCTCTATGGGAAGACCTGAGCCTAAAGCGATGGTAGTAGCAAATGTATGTCGCCCAATGTGTGTACTAATATGCTTCTTAACTCCTGCTGATGAGGCTACCAGTTTTAATGTTCTGTTGTATACATCATATGCAAGATGAGGTAATTGGTAGTCGTATCTGTCTAGCACTTCTATAACGGGCGGAAGAAGGGCCGCGAAAAAAGTCACGCCCGTTTTTAACCGTTCGTCTTTTAGTATAAAATCTTCTCCATGGCGTTCCGCTTTTGTGAAATCGACATTCATAAGGTCTGAATATGAAAGCCCGGTGTAACATTGAACTATGAATAAATCTCGCGCTTTCCTTTCTAAAGAAGAAAGTGTCTTGTAATTCCTAATAAGGTCTATCTCTTGCAAGCTGAGCACGGTGCGTTCGCGTGGGGTTCCGAGGCTGTCGTGGAATTTCCGGTAAGGATTATCCTGCATCTTTTCGAATTTAATAGCTTCATTGATATACAATTTGATAACCTTATGGTAGGTGTGTATGGTTGTTTGCATCATGAGGTGTCCGTCTACCTTACGTTTTTTAAGATATTCATCTAATAGTGTAATATTGGGATATGTCAAGTCCGAAAAGAAGGTTAAGTGCGGGTATTCATTCTTTAGAAAATTAAGCACCTTATAGTGCTGCTTTTGCGTGCTTACACATGTAGGACGCTCGCTTATTCGTTTTTCCATGAATTCAACGAATGAACCGCCAATATAAACATCATTGATGTGATCAAGATAATCAAGGGAGAATTTTTGCTTGTTTTGGTCCAATCGGTCAACAAGCTCGTTGATTTCGTTGATTTGTTCTGTGACTTTCTTGTTTAAGCGATCCGCATCATCAATATTCACTATACGTCCAGTCTTGAACTGGTTTTTGTATAGCTTGATTCCTGTGGTGACAAACTTTCGTTTGTTCTCAAATCTAACCTCAATTTGCACTAAGCCTCTTTTCTTGGATGAGGCTGTTTTTTTTCTGTCGAAAACGACTCTAATTTGTACTCTGTTCATAACGCAGTTTGGTTTTAAAAATTGGTATCCGATTTAGCAAAAACGGTATCCGATTTCGGTATCCAAAATGCGCATATATCTTAATAAACCCTTATAAAACTGTACATTTAAATAATATGCATTTGCAAGTATATTGAAATGTAAATAATTAAAGCACAAGTAGTTACGCTTATTGAATCGTCCCAAACTCGTGCTTTATTTGGTGATCCGCCTGGGGCTCGAACCCAGGACCCCAACATTAAAAGTGTTGTGCTCTACCTGCTGAGCTAGCGAATCAATCCTTGTTTGCTTTCTTTCGAATGCGGGTGCAAAGGTAGAACATTTTTTTATAACTCCAAAAGATTTCAAACATTTTTCTTATCTTTGTGCCATTATCAACAATATACATTATTAATATATGGCTGCTGACGATAAAAAAATTATCTTCTCGATGGTTGGAGTAAGCAAAGCTTTCCAGCCCAATAAGAATGTGTTGAAGGACATCTACCTGTCATTCTTCTATGGAGCTAAGATCGGTATAATCGGTCTGAACGGCTCCGGTAAATCTACCTTGTTGAAGATTATTGCAGGTTTGGAGAAATCCTATCAGGGAGAAGTTGTATTCTCGCCGGGATATTCTGTGGGTTATCTGGCGCAGGAACCCTATTTGGACAACACAAAAACGGTAAAAGAAGTAGTAATGGAAGGCGTTCAACCCATTGTGGACGCACTTACGGAATACGAAGAAATCAACCAGAAATTCGCTCTGCCTGAATACTATGAGGATCAGGATAAGATGGATGCTCTTTTCACCCGTCAAGGAGAGTTGCAGGATATCATTGATGCGACAGACGCATGGAATCTGGATAGCAAACTGGAGCGTGCGATGGACGCCCTTCGCTGTCCGCCCGAAGATCAGCCGGTGGCAAATCTCTCCGGAGGAGAGCGTCGTCGTGTTGCCCTCTGCCGCTTGTTGTTGCAAAAACCTGATATTCTGTTGCTTGACGAGCCTACCAACCACTTGGACGCAGAGTCTATTGACTGGTTGGAACAACATCTCCAACAGTATGAGGGAACAGTTATTGCAGTGACGCACGACCGTTATTTCCTCGACCATGTTGCCGGATGGATTCTCGAACTGGATCGTGGTGAAGGCATTCCCTGGAAAGGTAACTACTCTTCCTGGTTGGAACAAAAGACCAAACGTATGGAAATGGAGGAGAAGACAGCCAGCAAACGCCGTAAGACCTTGGAGCGTGAGTTGGAATGGGTGCGTATGGCTCCTAAAGCCCGTCAGGCAAAGGGTAAGGCACGTCTTAACTCTTACGACAAACTCTTGAATGAGGATGTGAAAGAGAAGGAAGAAAAACTTGAAATCTTCATTCCTAACGGTCCTCGTTTGGGCAACAAAGTCATTGAAGCCAAGCACGTGGCTAAGGCATACGGAGACAAACTGTTGTTTGACGATTTGAACTTTATGCTGCCCCCTAACGGTATTGTCGGTGTGATTGGTCCTAACGGTGCAGGAAAAACAACGCTGTTCCGCCTGATCATGGGACTGGAATCGGTAGACAAAGGCGAATTTGAAGTAGGAGAGACTGTAAAGGTGGCGTACGTCGACCAGCAACATAAGGATATTGATCCGAATAAGAGTGTCTATCAGGTTATTTCGGGTGGCAATGAATTGCTTCGTATGGGTGGACGTGATGTGAATGCGCGTGCATATCTTTCACGTTTCAATTTCTCCGGAGCCGATCAGGAAAAACTTTGCGGAGTGTTGTCCGGTGGTGAAAGGAACCGTCTGCACTTGGCGATGGCACTGAAGGAAGAAGGGAACGTGCTGTTGCTCGACGAACCTACCAATGACATCGACGTGAATACATTGCGGGCATTAGAAGAGGGATTGGAAGATTTCGCCGGTTGTGCGGTTGTTATTTCCCACGACCGCTGGTTCCTCGACCGTATCTGTACGCACATCCTTGCTTTCGAAGGCGATTCCAATGTATTCTACTTTGAGGGTTCTTATTCCGAATACGAGGAAAATAAATTGAAACGTTTAGGCAATGAAGAACCCAAGCGTGTTCGTTACAGAAAGTTAATGACTGACTAGAGAAAGTAATAGACTGAAATAATTCTAATACTTTCAGTTTCAAAATAAAAGGCTCTACAAGCATTGTAGAGCCTTTATTGTTTTATAACGCAATAAAATGTTTATCTCTCTTAAAATTTTGTAGTATAATCGTAATGTAGTTCTAAATAATATTAATTATATTTGCCGCAGTTTTAAGATCAAACAATTAGTATTAACTAATCAATTACATTATGCAAAAGAGAATGCGATCTTTTTTAGTAGTAGCGATGCTGATGCTTATGCTTATTGCTACAGTAAATGCACAAGTTACGACCTCCAGTATAGCGGGTAAGGTAACAGCGCAGAAAGAACCTATCATAGGTGCGACGGTAGTGGCCATACATGAGGCCTCTGGAACCCGTTATGGAGCAATAACAAATGTAGACGGGCGATTTACGATGCAAGGTATGCGTGCCGGCGGTCCTTATAAAGTTGAAGTTTCCTACGTGGGATATAGCACTGCGGTTTTCAATAAGATTAATCTTCAATTAGGAGAAACCTACCAGTTGGATATTCAGTTAAAAGAATCCTCAGAATTATTGGATGAGGTTGTTGTTACAGGTCAGAAAGGTGTGGCAGCCAGTCGTACTGGAGCTGCAACCAGCTTTTCTTTAAAGAATATAGAATCAGTGCCGACAATGAGCCGTAGTCTGAATGACATCACCCGTCTGACTCCGCAGGCTACTGTAAATTCCAATGGTGCGATTTCTTTTGCTGGTGCCAACAACCGCTATAATAGCTTCCAAATTGATGGAGCAATGAATAATGACGTCTTCGGCCTTACTTCCAATGGAACGAACGGAGGACAAGCTAGCGTTGAACCGGTTTCATTAGAGACGATTGAACAGATTCAGATAAATATCGCACCTTTTGATGTTCGCCAGTCAGGTTTTACCGGTGGTGGAATTAATGCAATTACTAAGTCTGGTACAAATAAGTTTCACGGTTCCGCATATTTCTTTGGAAATACACAAGCTTTGATCGGAACTACTGCCGGAGAGATGGAAGAAGGACAGAAACGTACAAAATTAGATAAACAGCATGATTATCAATGGGGTGTAACGATTGGTGGTCCTATTATTAAAGACAAACTATTCTTCTTTGCCAATTACGAAAAAACGGATAAATCTTATCCGACAGCATATAATGTTGGTGATGGTTCCGATTTCACACTTGAGGAGACGCAGCGCGTATTGAATATTTTGAAGGATAAAACAGGTGGTAAATATAATGCTGATTTTGATCCGAAAGATATCTATACACGTTCAGATAAAGTAGGAACAAAAATAGACTGGAATATAAATGATCGTAATAAATTTACGGCTCGTTATAGTTTTGTAGGAGCACAACGTTATAATTTCTCTCGTTCATACTCAAAACTGAATGCTTCCGATGTAGCGTTTGTTTTTACCAATAAGACACATTCACTGACTGCCGAATTAAATTCCCGTATTGGTGATAATATGAATAATGAAGCTCGTTTTTCATATGTACGTGTACGTGATAACCGTGAGCCTCAAGGGGATATATTCCCGGCAATCACCGTAAAGAAAGGGGCATCTTCAATGCTATTGGGTACGGAATACTCTTCTTGTGCAAATCGTTTGGATCAGGACATTTTTACATTATCAGATAACTTCTCTGTATTGTTAGGTAATCACTCATTGATATTCGGTACTCATAATGAGATGTATCAATTTGAGAATTTGTTTATTCAGAATCTCTATGGTGCTTATACTTTTAACAGCATTGATGACTTAGAAAATGGAGTCGTTAATAACTATTACTACGGTCGTTCAAAGGTTGATGTAACGGGTAGGGACGATTGGGCTCCTAGTTTCGGAGCTATGCAGTTAGGATTTTATGCTCAAGACACTTGGAATGCTACCAACCGGTTTACATTGACGTATGGTATTCGTATGGACATCCCCATTTTTTTGGATACTCCTACAAAAAACGATACTTTCAACAATACGGATATAGCTAAAAATTATGGTGTTTATACTAATCGTAAACTGAGTAGTACTCCCTTGTGGTCTCCGCGTTTGGGATTCCGTTGGAAATTGACTGATGATGGAAGAGCCTTGTTGCGTGGTGGACTCGGTGTTTTCACAGGTCGTATACCTTTTGTATGGTTAAGCAATAGTTTCTCAAATACAGGTATGGAATTTGAGAAGTACTCTTTATATAGTAACGATATAAAGAAATTGGGTGATGCTTTCTATTTCAATACTGATCCCAAAGGACAGGCTGAAATGTTACAAAATGCAACGGCATCTACAACAGAGGTGGATGTCTTTTCTAAAGACTTTAAATTCGCCCAGAACCTTCGTGCTAATTTGGCTTTCGAATATATGCTTCCGGGCGATGTAAAGATGACATTGGAAGGTCTTTATTCAAAAACGTTGAATGATATATATTATCGCAATTTGAACTATGAGATGGATGGTGATGCTACTGTCGGTTCTACTTATCCGTCGCTTGCTTTTGATAACCGACCTATGTTTAAAAAGCAAAATGCCGGATACACTGACATAATGTTGTTGGACAATACAAGTAAAGGCTATACCTATAATGTGTCTCTTAAACTGGAAAAATCATTTAACTTCGGTCTGGATGTAATGGCAGCTTACACTTATGGAGAAAGTAAGTCTATCAACTCTGCGACTTCTTCCGTAGCCTATTCAAACTGGAGATATAATGAGACAACAGGTAATTCGAATGCTCCGGAGCTGAGTGTATCCGATTATAGTATCCCGCATCGCATTGTGGCATCTCTATCTTATGGTAAGGAATATGCCAAACGTTTTAAATCAACGGTCAGTCTGGTATATACAGGTCAGTCGGGTGCTCCATATAATGTGACTTATTACGGTGATTTGAATGGTGACGGTAGTAATGGTAATGATTTGGTTTTTATTCCTACAGATGAGCAGATTGATGCGATGCAGTTTAAGGCTACAGCGAAACTGGATGCAGATCAGCAAAAAGCAGACTTGAAAGCATTCTTGGGCAGTGCGAAGTATCTGAAAGACCATCGTGGTGAGTATTATGAAAGAAACTCAGACCGTATGTCTTTTGAGCATCATTTTGATTTCCGTTTCTTGCAAGATTTTAAATTCAGAGTAGCTAAAGAAACACATACTTTGCAATTCTCTGTTGATATAATGAATGTTGGTAACTTGCTTAATAGAAAATGGGGACTTGAAAGTTATATGTCCAATAATTCATATTCTCCTATCACATACTCAAAAGGAGGTGAATTTCAATATACTCAAGGAGATAAATACGATCCGTTTAAAGAGATTTCAAACATAAGTTCTCGATGGAGATGCCAACTTGGTTTAAGATATATATTCTAAGACGAAGTATATCATAAGGAAAAGCCGGATAGACAAATAAGTCTGTTCGGCTTTCTTTTTTTTATAGTTTCATCCTCATCACCACCGGATTATGATCGCTATAACTCCAGTCCGGTGAAAAGCAATCCGTACTTTTCAGTTCCGGAGAGTGGAGGACATAGTCGATTCTTAGTAAATGCTTGAAAAATTTGAAAGTATACATATAGCCATGTCCGCTTGTCTGGAAGCCATCTTGCAGTTTGTTACCTTTCTTGTTACCTTTCTTATCACCTTTCTTGTCACCTTTTATGGTGTGATAGACATAAGAAGACGGTAGAGAGTTGAAGTCGCCGCAAACGAGGGTAGGATGGGGGGAGTCGGCTATCAGTTGTTTGAGGACATCAGCTTGCCCGGCACGTTTCCGGAAGTTCTCGTGCAGACCGTCTATCAGAGTCAGAGCGGCACGTTCCGCTTTTTGGGTATCCTCCTTGTAAAGCTCTTTTTCCAGTTCTCTTTTGTTACGGGTCACTTCCGTTGTTTGCAGATGATTATTAAACAGGCGGATCGTGCGACCGGGTATTTCGATGTCACACCACAGGCTGCAATTCTTAGAGTCAGGATAGGTGATAAGACTCTGTTCCCTGATAGGATAACGGCTGAAAACAGCCAGTTGCAAAAGCTCCTTTCCTTCGGGAGCGGAAGGAACATACTTATACGGCCAGTTAGAAAAAGCGGCACATACACTGTCAATGTTAAATGAGGAATTGATACCGACCTCCTGCAAGCAGAGGATATCCGCTTGCAGATTCTGCATTTGAGTAGCAATACCTTTGCAGGAATACCCCATGTGTTCGTGGTTGAAAGCATCCACATTGTAAGTCGCTACGGTCAATATTCCGGGTGTATAGGTTCCCAGCTTGGCTATCGGCTCCGAAGCCGGGCTGAAAAGAGGAAACTGAAGGACGCAACTTATATATCCCCAATTACCGAATAAAGCAATGAGAGAAAGGAAAACCCAACACCGCCAGCGGATCGTCCAATAAATGGCAAAAGCCAGATTAGCCAATAAAAGTACAGGCAACCCTAGACCGATAAAAGGGATAAGTTTGAAACTCTCCGGTGCAGTGTTTCCGGCAAAAGCACCCACTAGGGTAACACCTGCCAAAACACCTGTCAGCAGGATAGAAAAATAGTAGAACAGTCTATAAAAGGCTTTCATAATAATCTTACTTTATCCTCACACAATATTCTGATTCAGGCACAGCCGCTCTGTCGTCAGCCATTCGTAGTCATTCTGTCGTCAGCCATTCGTAGCCATTCCGTCGTCAACCATTTACAGTCATTCCATCGTCAACCACTTATTGATTACCTATTTCAGTTTCGACTGAGCTATCGGTTTCGCTATGAAGTCATTGCAACCCGCTTCCATCGCGGCTTTCACATCATGCTCATAGGCAAAAGCACTCTGAGCGATAATAGGGACCGTAGCAGACAGTTCGCGAATGATCTTGGTAGCCTCCAGTCCATCCAGATTCGGCATTTTGATATCCATCAGAATCAGATCCGGCTTCACCTCATCGTACAAGAGAACCGCTTCCATACCATCGTTAGCACGGACGAGACGATACTGCTTGCCTAGAATAGCGTTCAGTAAATCATAGTTACTGTCCGTATCTTCGGCAATCAGGATACAGACCTGTTTCGTCATATGTATCTTTTCCTTTCCCGTTCCTTCATTCGCGGATATGCCGTTTCCACTCTGCGGCACCTCCTCTTTGTAGAGCACTGTCTTCATCTCCGAATCGACCTCTTTGGGCGTTTCCTGTGTGCTGTACGGCAAAGTAAACGTAAACGTTGTGCCCACGCCCACTATTGAACTGACGGAAATCTGTCCGCCGAGCCGTTCCACGATAGACTTGCAGATAGACAATCCCAGTCCCGTCCCTTGAGCATGATTATTCAATTTGGCAAAACGCTCGAACACACGTCCCACCTTTTCCGGTTCGATTCCCGTGCCCGTATCCGTTACATGAAATACGATCTGCCCATCCACCAACTCATAACCGTACTTGATACTACCTTCCTTCGTAAACTTTACCGCATTCCCGATCAGGTTCGAAATCACCTGGAACACACGGTTCTTGTCCGTCTCTATCCGCAGGCTTTCGTCCGAAGGCTCATAGACAAGTTGCACACCCTCCGGTGTGCGGAATATATGCGCATCATGTATCTCCTGACACAAATTATGCAGACTCGTAAGTCCAAATGAAAACTCAATCGTTCCCGACTCAATCTTCGAAAGATCGAGAATCTCGTTAATCAGTTGCAACAGACGCTCGTTGTTGGCTTCCACAATCTGATAATACGTTTTCCGTTCTTCCGCGTCATCACTCTCAGTTATCAGATGCGAAAAACCGACAATCGCGTTCAGTGGTGTGCGGATCTCATGACTCATATTGGCGAGGAAAGCCGATTTCAGATTGTCGGACATCTCCGCTTTCTCCTTCGACGACTGGAGTTCCCGCTTGATCATCTCCAGCTCCGTGATATCCCACTCAATGCTGACGATGATAGGAGAGGACAACTCGTCACCATCCACCTTAATCTTCCGTTTGTCAAGAATAATCAGATTCCCGTTCCTGTCCTTTCCCTCAGCGATCCAATGCAGTCCTTTTCCGGTAGCAGCTACCTCAATATCCTCCTGCCTCTTCTTTTCCGCTACAATCGGCGGATAGAAGTCATAGTCATTCTTACCCACCGGATTATCACTGAAATGATCGCGGTTGTACGATTCGCGGTTCCGATACACATATCTGAAATCATTGTTAATCTCTTTCACCACAATCCCTGCGGGAAGGTTATTGATCGTCGTATCCATAATCCGGTTGAGCCGTTTGATCTGCGCCTCATACCTCATTCTTTCCGAGATGTCATGAGCGAACGACCAGAAACTCTCCTCGCCGGAATCACTGATAACGTTGTACATCGTACATTCGTAAGCCAGAATATCCTTATGAATTCTAGAGGGATGATGCGCGATAAACGTATTGCTGCCGTTCTGCACCGCATTCCTGCACCGTTCCTGCCAAGCCTCTTCGGTCGGCATATCTGCAACGATATTATAGATTTTCAGTCGGCTGATGTCCGTATTATCCACCAGACCGTGATTGTACAGAAAACGTCGGTTGGCAAAGATCACCGTACCGTCGGGTTTGGCGGCATAGATACTCTCTTTCGCATTATTAATGGCATGAGTCAGTGTATTGATATCATTCCTCCGGTGTTGGAGAACAGTGATATTCTGGATATACCCTTCTATATTGCAGCTTCCGTCGGGCAATTCCTCCCGCAGATAAGTCTGGATACGCACATAGAAAATATCCCCGTCCAGCCGGATCCGGTAACTGATACTTTCCTGATTGAATTCCGACACATTCTTTTCGCACCAATTCTCGAAAGCCGGGTGATCCTCCTCCATTATTAACTGCTTGTACATATCGAAAGAGATATGCTGCACATCCTCCTTGCACAATACTCCCGTGTATCCTGTATAATGAAACACATTTTCCGCCGTATTATACGTCCAGTGTCCGATTTGCGCCACCTTCTGAATCTCGCGCAACGTGCGGTTTGCCTGCTCCAACTGGCGTTTCACGTTACTTCTTTGCGTGATATCCCTATATTGGCAAAGCACCATATCATCATACGGATGCATGAGACACTTGAAATAGAATGTCTCATTCTTCAGCTCCAGCTTGAAGTTTTTGCTGACACTCCGGTGTTCCCCGATCACCGTCTCGAACACCGGCATTACCTTATCCCTTGTCCGCTCTGGCAAAAGTTCGAAGATATCCTTCCCTAAAAGAACTTCTTCCTGCAGAAACCATAAATCGCAATGAGAATCGATATCCACGCAGATACCATTCCTGTCTATCAGCAACATTGTGTCTGCCGTCAGTTCCAGAATTCTTTGTGCATTGTTTGCATTGTGTAATGTTCTGTCCATGTATGATTTTTTTATAAGATAACAAAAGATTCCGTAATTTGTTTTTACTTCTCCGACCGTTTCGCTTTTTCCCATGCTCCGTTTCCTTTTTTCTTTTTCAGGTAACGGATCCCTTTCAACACATTGATATTCATAAAAAGAAAATAATAAGGGATGAAGAGTATCTTGTTCTTAATCTGCCTGGCAGACAGATAATAGCCCCAATATCCCAACCCGTAGAAGAGGAGCTGCATCCCAAGCAGCACCCCGTAGAATGCCGTCGGACCGCCCGACAGCAGAATCGCCACGTTCAGTGGCAGGAGTGCGAACAGCAGGAACGGAGTGACCGACCACCTCAACACCCGGTGCGACGTATATTGAAAGCTGAGCACCCCGTAGCGGAACGGGTTCAGCAATGGGCGCAGCCGCCAGATAGACTGCAATCCTCCCGCAGCGATGCGCACCTTTCTTTTTTCCTCCTCCCTCATATCCGCCGAACCGCTTTCGATGGCGTAGGCATTGGTGCAGTAAGCAATCGTGTACCCCTTCATCGTGATGCGCAGCGATAGGATGAAGTCGTCGAGCAATGTGTCCGGTTCCATCGCCTCGAACAGTTCGCGGCGTACGGCAAACAGTTCACCCGCAGCCCCCACCGCCGAATATAGCCGTGCGTCCAACGCTTTCAGCGTCGACTCATACTTCCAGTAAATCCCTTCGCCACCGGCGGCAGCCCCGTCCTTCGTCTGCACGGCAATCCGTTTCTCTCCCGCCACGCATCCCACTTTCGGATCCTGAAAAGCGAGTACAATCTCCCGTATCGCTTCCCGGTTCACCATCGTATTGGCGTCCGTGAAGACAACGAGCGGTGTGTCTACAAGCGTCATTCCGCGCGTCATTGCAGCCGTTTTCCCTTGCCGGAGCGGTTGGAAATGCACCGTCGCCTTTCCCTGCCAGCGTGTCTGCAAGCGTTCGTTCGTCCCGTCATTGCTGCCGTCCGTCACCCAGACGATGTGCAGCTTATCCGCAGGATAGTCCAGCTCAAGGCAGTTCTCCATCTTCTCGTCCACCACCTCTTCCTCGTTGAAAGCCGTGATAAACAGCGTCACCTCCGGCAGTTCCCCGTCCGTTGCCGGCAGCGAGCGTCTCACTGGTTTCACGAAAAACTCTTTCAGCTTGACAAGGATGTAAAGCAGGATTCCGTAGCCCAGATACGTGTAGAACACAACAAACAGGGCAAACCAGAAAAGAATTTCGAGACAAAGAGTAAGTGTATCGTTCATGATTTTTTAGCTTTTATTCTTTTAGTCGCATATACTCCTCCAAGCTTATCGGAGAGTGCTTATGGGTTTTATTTTTTACTTTATTTTTCACAATATAATATAAAGCGGTACCGATCTTTGTCAGCTCTTTCATCGCGCTTCTGCGCGGATACATCTGTTCCACCATCTGTCTGCTCCACGGCTTAGTGAAAAAATCGGTATACTTTTCATCTGTCGGATTGATGATAAATTCGATATCATCTTTCCATTCGCATCGGTTCAACATCAGATTCCCTTCGGTAAACCACAATAGCTTATACGTCAGCGACTGGTATGGCAGATAATTCAGAAACAGTTCCCCATAGTTATTCTCGTAATTTCCCGGCATTCTGGATTTCTCAAAAAGGATCAGTTTGTTGTCCAAGTAAAGAACCACCCATTTGTGGGATTTCTTGGGAAAGAGAAATTCGCCCAGCAAACTGGGAGTCTCCATATATCCCCTTTTCGCTACCCTGTATTGCTCATGGATAAACTCTGCAGGGTTTTCCACGTGCTCAAGTACTTGATTGCAAATCACATAATCGAATGCCTTATCTTCAAACGGTAAATTCTCACCGTTCGCATTGACCAACTCCTGATGCGGGTATATCTTCACGTTTCCGCAACGATGGAAATTACTGTCCAAATACTGCTCAACGATAACGTTGGCTCTGAAAGTCGGATTATGACCGGGACCAACTTCCAATACCTTGTCCTTCTTTCCGATCTTCAAATCATCTCTGTCATACGGGATACGGGTAATCATAATGCTATATATTATTTGTTTGGGTTATTTCTCTATATCTTTCCTTTATTTCTTTTTCACGAGATTGCTCTCCTCATCCTTATATTCCTTTTTCTTGGTGAACAGTCCTCCGATCCCCCTCAGCCCGTTGGCCACACGAACCTTGAAACTGTTGAACAGCGATCCGTCGGCTCCCACCGTGCCATACCCCGTGACGGCACGTGCGCGGCGTTTTCTCACAAAAGCGATTTTCCCGAACTGTTTCAGTTGCAGTGCCAGATACCCGTCCTCGCCCCGGATGATGTCTGTGCGGATGCCCGTTTTCCGTGCCAAATCCGTGCGGTAAGCGAACACCAGCCCCCGCACACTCAGCTCCGGACGCTTGAACGATTGCAGCCACAGATGCAGGTCGCGGGTAGCCTCATACAGCTTCAGTCCCCACCGGGAATGCTCCTCGTCCGGAATATAGCTCCATAGCGAGCTTACCCCGACAACGCCCGGACGCTCCAGCGCATCCACCATCGTCTCCACATACTTGGGCGGGTACATCGTGTCCGAATCAATGTTGATGTGATACTCCCCCCGTGCGTGGTTCAGCCCGCAAAGGCGGGCAAAACCGCAACTATGCTGCGTCTCCGTATAATAAGGTACGCCGCACGCCTGAAAAATCTCCGCCGTTCGGTCCTTCGATTCATTATCCACCCCGATGATCTCTACGGGATACTTGCACTGCATCTCGCTCAGCGACCACAGACAAGCCAGCAGATGTTTTTCCTCGTTGTAGCCTATCAGCGAGACGGTAACCACCGGATTTTCGCTCTGAAGCCCGGCGATCTTCTGCCGCACTTCCTCCACCACTGCTTGGGGAGCTTCCGCAAACGGTCTCTCGTACACCTGCAAATATTTCTTATACCAAACTCCCATAACTCACTTCCTGATTTATTTATCGTACCGCCTATCTGTTTATTTTTCCAAAGCCTCCTCGAACAGCTCTTTCCATTGCTCCGCGATATGCTCGATCCTGAAACGTTCCACATCCACCCGTGCCTGCCGTCCCATCTTCCTGCGCAGGTCCTCATGCTCAATCAGATAACAGATCTTCTCCGCCAATCCCCCGATGTCACCGTTCTCCACCAACAACCCATTTCGGCCGTCTGCGATAATGTCTCTCGGTCCGCACGGGCACGTGAACGAAACGGGGGGCACCCCGCACGCCATAGCCTCGATGATGACCATTCCGAACCCCTCATAGCGCGAGGACAGGACAAATACAGAACTCTCACAATACTTATCCACGATATTCTGCACCGTGTGTTTGAGCAGGCAACTCGAAGCCACCCCTTCCTCATCCACCTGCCGTTGGAGTTGCTCGCGCATACCGTCCCCGTAGATCGACAGCGTCCAGTCCGGATGTTTCCGGCTGACGATGCGCCAGGCACTCACGAGACGGTCGAATCCTTTCTGCGGCATATACCTTCCTACGGCAATCACCTGTTTTTGCGTGCCGTCTGACTGTTGGTCGGGGAGGAAAGGAAGCGGGTTGTGAATCACCTTCACGTTGTCCAGTTCCGTCCATTCGGCTGCGTCCTCGTTGCTCAGCACGACGAAATAGCGCACTTTCCGCAGTTGGCGGATCAGTTGCCGCATCCAATACTGCTTCACCATTCGCTGCACGAATCCGGGGAGGCGGTTGTCGGTGAACTCGCGGTAGTTGGACTTGTTGAAATGGATTTCTCCCAGCTTGACACTGCCGTCCTTCATATCGCAGATGAAGTTGATCTCACGCCGCAGCAGAGACACCGTGATATCCGGACGGATTTCGCAAAGGCACTCGTTCAGCCGCTTCTTGTAAAGCCGTTGTTTCTTCGAATATCCCGAAATACGTTTCAGCAATGAACGCCCGTACATTTCGTCGTAATTGATACTGAGTTGATGAAGCGTGATGGACGGATGCAGAGGATAGTAAGGCTCTTTCCCTTTTCCGTCCGTCAGGATAATATGTATGTCATAGCCGAAATGCTCTGCAAAGTAATTCGCTTTCAGAGTCAGTGCCCGTTCCATACCGCTGGGATAATAAAGCGAAGGAATGCAGTAGGCTATTCTTAATTGTTTATTCATCAGTTGTTTTTTTAAGTCCTACCTCCTCAATCACCTTTTGCATCTGCGCTTTCCATGACAGTGGGCGGACCGACTCCCGGATCTCAACCGGCGAAATCTTCAACGACCGTTGAAACGCAATCAGCTTCGGGACGTCCACCGCCGACTCATCTGCAGGCACCTTCCACACATACGGCATAGCGTCAAAATCCGCATCCGTCTCCGAGTAAGTGAAGGCAAACCCGCGTGCCGCGTACTCCCGGTTTTTCAGTGTCTTGATTTCCGTGATACCGCTCCGGTGGCGTCCCAGACTGCCGATGGCAAAGTCCGTGCGTTCAAACTGCTCGTCGAGTTCCTCTCCGTGCAGGGGTCCGTGCAGAATCACGTACTCCTCCAGATGATGGTCGCGTATCACGGGAAGAATCTCCTCCCGTTCCCGTTCGCCCGATAGCGGACCTACGATATGGAAATAAACCTTATATTCCGGATTCGTCCGGTAATACTCCGCGAGGCCCCGTACCAGGCGGTCGAACCCGTGCCAATAGTGCACCTCCGCCACACCGATCAGGTGCAGCTCGTGCGAAGTGTCGTTCTGTCCGCTCCGCATCGGGGTAGCGTCGAAATCGATCCCGTTGGAAATCCGGATCGTCCTGCCTCCGAAAATCGTTTCCGCGCTGGAGAAAGTCACGATGCCGTCCAGCAGCTTCGCCATCCGGTGGCGGAAACAACGGTCCACAGCGAGCGAAGCCCTCATAGACCATGAGATGTACTCCTGATCGTAAGGATATGTCGGTATCTCCACCGCCACTTTCGCCCCCGTCTTTTTCAGGCGTTCCACCAGCCGCAGCGTGAAAGGGTTGGCGTTGTGATAGGAACGGATGTACACAAAGTCGATCTTCTCTCGCTGCGCATACTTCACGATAGGCGAGTAGTAGACACGTTTCAGCAACTTCGCCATCGTCCCTTTGCCGAAATCGGCCATCACCTCGTCGCCGATCATCAGTCGCCGGTTGCCGAAAGGCGTGGTGGCGTAGTAGCACAAGCGAACATCCGCGCCGCACTTTTCGAGTGCCTTCACTTGGTAATGTATCTTCTTGCTGATTCCGTTTGCTTTGTCGAAACCGTGAAATATCAGAAATAAGGCTTTCATGCGTGCTCTTTGTCTTGATGTATGTTGTCTATTCCGTTCATTTATTTTCCTTTTCCCGCCATGCTTCGTATTTTCCCCAAGAGGTCGTACTCCCGCGTAGCTTGTATATATCCCCCAAAGATAGTAAAACTTACTATACTTTTTACAATTATTGTAAGAAAAATATTTATTCCTTCCGTCGCGTACTGTATCGGCAGGAGAATGGCCGCCATCAACAGGCTTACCGCCATCGGAGAAAGGAGCTGACGGACGAACGGCAGGACGCTTCGCCGGAAAGTCACCCGGTACATTTGCCAGTAGCATTGCGCGAAGTTGACGGTGAACGTGGCGGCGATGCAGCTTGCCACTGCCGTCAGCGTGCCGAAATAGAAGATTCCGAGCAGCATGCCCGCCACGTTGAGCGCGGACGAGAACAGTCCGCACACGAACAGGCTCTTCGTGTCGCCCGCCGCCTGGAAGATGGAGCCGGAAGAAGACAGTATGATCTGAATCCCTACGGACAGTGACAGAATCCGGAAAACGGGTACGGACGGCAGCCATTGGTCGCCGAAGATGATCAGCGTCACTTCCTCCGCCGTGAAAAAGAGCAGCACGCTGAGCGGCAGTCCGATGAAGGCGAGAAAGCGCAGGATCCGTTCGTAGGAGGTGGCGAGCTTCCCTTTGTCGTCTTGAAAATCGCTGAATATCGGGTGCATCACGGGGGTGATCACTTGTGTGATGTTCTGCAGGGGAAGCATCATCAGACGGTAAGATTTTTCGTAGTACCCCAAGTCGGACATTCCCATGTATTTGCCGATCAGCAGCTTGTCAAGGTTGCGGCTGAAATAGTTGATGACATTGAACAGGAACTGGTAGGCGGAATAGGAGAATATCTTGCGCAGCACCGTCAGGCCCAGCGTGAGGCGCAGGCGTTGCGGATAGCGTTGGTAGGAGATGGCGAATATCAGTATGCTGGATACGATCGGGTTGATAATCAGCGCATACAGTCCCGCTCCGCAGAGTGCTGCGGTGACGGCTGCCGCCCCTGCCGAAATCTGAATGACGAAGCTCCGCACGGCAATGAACTTGAACTCCTTGTTGCGGTAGAACAAAGCCCCCGGCACGATGGTGGCGGAAGCGAAAAACAGGTTGACGGATAGCAGTTGGCACAGTGTCCGCAGGATGTCGCTGTTGTAATAACCGGCTATCAGCCATGACGCGGCGAAGAAGAGGACGCTTATGCCTATGCCGGTCCACACGGTGAACGAGAAAATATCCGACAATTCCTCCCGTGTCAGCGTCTTGTGCTGCACGATGGCGGGGGATACACCCATGTCCGTGAACAGGTTGAAGAAGGCGATGATTACGGTGGCTATCGCTACAATGCCGAAGTCGTCCGGCGAGAGCAGGCGTGCCAGTACACCCGCCACCACAAGCGAGATGACGACACCGCTGTATTTGGCGAGCGCTGTGTAGAACACTCCGGAGAACAGCTGACTTTTGAGATTACCTGCCATTTATCGCGTCTTTATAGACTTGTGCATACTCGCGTCCCGTTTTTTTGATATTCATGTTTTCGATGGCGTAGTCGTAGTTTGCCTCCCCGTGTTCGTAAGCGGCATACCGTGCGCCGGTTTCGAGCGCGTGGACGATATCTTCCCGGTCGTCGGGGTCGAACGAGGGGTTTCCGGTGATGGCCAGCAGCTCGCCGTTATTCCCCGTGTCGGGACCCACCACCACTTTGTGGTAGAGGAAGGCGAGGGGGATGTTGCCGGAATTCAGGATATCTTTGCGTGGAATCATTACCAGGTCCGAAGCTGCTATATAATAAGGTAGGTCGCAACTGTCCACCAGGTCGTCGTTGCCTCCGGCTCTCAGATGCAGCCAACGGTTGAGCAGGGGCCTGACCACGTAGTAGCCGAAGCGCGAGAGCCATCTCTTGAGGAAGTTCTTGCCATACCTGTTGCGTCTGGAGAAAGGGTAGAGACGGGGAGCGAGCAGCAGTTTATGCGGCCGTTTCCATGCATGGAATGCTCCGAGCACCATGCGTATCTCTTCCCGGTTGCGGAATTTGCCGAAGGCGGTGACGATGAACGCGTTCTGCGGCAGATTGAGATATTGGCGTGCGCGCGCCTCGCTGATGTCCTCCTGATAAGTATATTCATAGATATGGTGGAGAATGACGACATTCCGGCTTTGGGGGTATCTGGCGGCAAAGTCATCCGCGCTGAAATGTCCCATGTGTACCACGATGTCGCTTTGCGTCTCGATGATGTCGTAGGCGCGGCTGATGATGTCGTTTGCGTAGTGCGGGCGCACATTGTGCCGCGTGTAGACGAAATGCGCCCCGCGCGAACGGAAGAAACGGATGCGCTCTTCGAGCCGGCGTATCACGTCGGGGTCGTCGCAGTTCCAGCCTACTACTTCTTCCGGCCATTGGAAGTGTATGATGTCATACGCCGTGTCTGATTCCCAAAATGCTTCTTTGGAACATCGTACGTCAATGCCCGTCATGCGGATAGCATCGCATAGAATAGGAGCGAACAGATTGTCCGTATCACTTATTTCTCTGAATACTATGAGCGCTTTTATTGCCTTGCCATTCGTCTCTTCACAATCGTTCATGTCCTTGCTTTTGTATCCTTCTTGTGCTACAAAGGTAGTAAACTTATGATAACTTTCTCTGTTTTTCCGATTTCTTTTTTCCCTTATTTCCTTTATCTTTCTCTTTTTTTCTTCTTTTCCTGTTCTTTTTTCTTTCCCTTTCCCTTTTTCTTCTTTTCATTTTCCTTTTCCTGTTCTTGACTTTTGCTTATCCGCAGGTGCATGGATTTGCTCAGTAACGCCTCTCTCGCCTTTGTCCTCCGCTCCAGTTCTTCCGCGTCGGGGTGCTGTTCGAGGAGGATTTCGCCGGGAAGGTAATCGTCCAGCTCGTCGGGATCTACGGTTTTGATGATGACGCACTGCCCGTTTTGAATCGCTTTGATCATCGCCTTTGAGAGATGCAGGACGTAGAAATTGCACTTCAAGGCTATGAAATGCGTGTAGATCACTTGCGCGTACGATAATATGCTGTAATTCCGGACTTGTTCCATGTTCCATGTCGTGCTGGAATTGATGGTGGTCTGTCCCGCCACTTTCTCGTGCGACAGGGGCGATACGGTGCGCTGGATGTTCAGAAAACGTCCTAACGTGATGTGGACACAATATTTCAATCTCTCTTTGATTACTTTGTCGTCATTCAGGATGACATTTGACTTCATTTTCATTTAAAAAACATTTTTATTTATGGTTATTATATTGCTGCAAAGGTTGTTAAAAGAATCGTAATAGCCCTCTGTTTTTTTCAACAAGTGTAACCAAAACATTTAAAATACCTTTGCGCTCACTGAGTTAGCTCGTCCGAAAAGGATGATTTTCGTGAATAATTTATTAAAATAGAAAGAATAATGAAGAAGGATCAGTATTTTAATCTGGAAGTAAATCTGCTGAATGACGATAATATCGCCGGTATGATGTCGGAACTGGATGCGGCGGAAGCGCTCGGCATTTATGTGATGTTGCTGTTGCACCTGCGCACGAAAGATAATTATGAGGCGTCGTGCACTCCGCTTCTGTTGAGGGCGTTCGCGCGGCGGCATGACCTTGAGTTGGATATGCTGGAAAAGGTGCTCCATGATTATAATCTTTTTGAGGTGGACGAGGAGCGGCAGACGTTCCGGGCTCCGTATCTCGACCGGGTGATGCAAAGGCTTGAGGAAAAGTGGAGAATGGATACCGAAAACGGTAAAAAAGGAGGGCGCCCGAAGAAGCGTGCGAAATGCGCTGAAACGCCCGCCACCAAAGGGCGAAAACCCAACGAAACCCAAGAGAGGAGAGAAGAGGAGAAGATAGGTATTACTCCTGTTGTAAACAACAGCAGCAATACCCTCGCGGGAGGAGCTGCTGACGCTGCTATGGTTGTGGCGGAAACGGAGGAGAAGATTTCTGCTACGGGGGCTTCGGGGACTTCGGAAACTTCGGAAGTCCGAACTGCTTCTTCCGTTCCTGTTGGAAGGGGAATGAGGATTCGGGCGGTGGATGAGGAGGGGCAGCAACCGTTGCAGCCGGTGCTGTCTTGGGAAACGCTGGTAGACCGGCTTGCCGACTCACGCTTGTATATGGAGCTGGCGGGGCAGCGTTCCGGTTTGGGACGGCTTTTTATCGACCATCAGCAGCAGATTATCGGTCTGTTCAAAAAGCATATCCTTCTCTACGGAAAGGAGAGCGGCTTGCTCTTCTTTGAGGACGTGAAACGCTATTTTTCCAATTATATCGCTGCCGGATCGCCTACTTGCCGTATGCTGCGCGAAGAGTTGATGCGGGAAATCAAGGAGCGGGAGAGCAGGGATGTGAGCCGTTTTGAAAGTGTTGTGGATGGAAAACGGATGTATCTGGGACGTCTTATTCCCGACAGCGCACCGCCAAGACCCGACAACTCGGCGGTGTGGGATGATGCGCACAAAAGATGGGGGCATTAGTTCATCCTACGTCTGGACACCATTCATCCCACGTCTGGACACCATTCATCCTACGTCTGAGTGCCGTTCACCCCATGCTTGAATGTCATTCATCCCACGCTTGAGCGTCATTCATCCCACGTCCGAAAGCGGTTCATCCCGTATTTGAAAGTATCAATCTCTCCGTGTTCTACACGAAGCGTTTGTCTTCCTTTCCCTGTGTGTGGGAAATATAATTATTCATTTAAAAATAAAGCAAGTTATGAGAAATTTTGCCAGTTACGATGTCGATGTCCGTCGGAGGACAAGCGGCGTAGTGAAAACTGTTTGTAATAAATGTCAGGCCACGCGCCACAACAAACGCGACCGTTCGCTGCGTGTCAACGTTGATACGGGGCATTGTCACTGTTATCATTGCGGGGCGGACTTTTACGTTCCCGACGAAGCGGAAGAGCGTGAGAAAGCCGAACGGCGTGCTGCCCGCCAGCGTCGTGCGGCAGCCGTTCCCCGTCATTTCCAGCGTCCGGTGTTCAATCCGGCACGGACTACGCTTTCCGAATCTGTAGAACGTTGGCTGGTGGAGACACGTTGCATCCCGCAGGGCGTCATCGCCGGACTGCGCATCACGGAACAGGAGGAATTCATGCCGCAATCCGGTCAGAAGGAGCGTTGCGTCTGCTTCAACTATTTCGAGGACGGACAACTGGTCAACACGAAATTCCGTAGTGTGGACGCGAAGCATTTCAAGATGGTTCAGGGTGCCGAACTGATTCCCTACAACATCGACTCCGTGCTCGGACAGACTTCCTGCATCATCCACGAAGGCGAACTGGATGCCGCCTCTTCCCTTGCCGCCGGATTCAAGAGCGTGATTTCCGTCCCTGCCGGAGCCAACTCGAACTTGTCCTGGCTCGACCGTTTCATGGAGACGCATTTCGAGGATTTGACGGAGGTTATCATTGCCGTCGATACCGATTCTGCCGGACTGCAACTGCGTGACGAATTGATCAACCGTTTGGGTGCCGAGCGTTGCCGTGTGGTGGCGTACGGGCCCGGCTGCAAGGATGCGAACGAACATCTGTGCAAATACGGGGTTGCCAGTCTGCGGGTAGCCATCGAGCAGGCGGCGGAGGTTCCGCTCGAAGGGGTGTTCACGGCCACCGACCTGCACAGCGACCTGCTTGCTCTTTTTGAGAATGGTTTCGGACCGGGCGCGGAAACCGGCTGGGAGGAAATGGACAAGATCTGCACTTACGAACGGGGGAGGCTTATCATCCTCACGGGAGTGCCGGGCGCGGGAAAATCGGAGTGGCTCGATGAGCTGGTGTTGCGGCTTTGTCTGCGCCATCAGTGGAAGATCGCTTTTTTCAGTCCGGAGAATACGCCGATTGTCTATCACATCCGAAAGTTGGTGGAGAAGCTGACCGGACACCGTTTCCAGAAGGGGTGCGGCATTTCGGAAGGGCTGCTGATGCGGTCGGAGGAGTTTCTTACCGATAACGTGTCGCATATCTCTCTGAAGGGGAACGCCACGCCGGAGCGGGTGCTTGCGAAGGCGCACGAGCTGGTGTTGCGGCGGGGGTGCCGTATTCTGGTGATCGACCCGCTCAACCGGCTTGACCACACTCCGCAGCCGGGACAGACGGAGACGCAGTATCTTTCCAATTTCCTGAATATGATTACGGAATTTGCGGTGCAGCATAATTGCCTGGTGGTGCTTGTCGCCCATCCGCGCAAGATGAACCGTAACCCGGTGACGAACACTACTCCGCGCGTGGAGATGTATGATATCAACGGCTCTGCCGATTTCTTCAATAAGGCGGATTATGGTATTGTGGTGGAACGTGACAAGGGGGTGGGGGTGACCCGTGTGTATGTGGATAAGGTGAAGTTCAAACATCTCGGAATGGGTGGGATGGTGACTTTCGCGTATGATCCCGTGAGCGGGCGTTACCTGCCGTGCGTGGAATCGCATGATCCGGCTGTTCCCGTAGAACAGCGCGTCGGAGGTGTGACGTTCGACTCCAGTTGCTGGCTGCCGGATAAGGAGCTGTTTGAGTCGTAAGCGGCACTCGTACTCAGGGTTCTTGCAGTACTTCTACGATTAGCCGTACTTGTGCGGGGGTATAGCTTCTGCTTCGGGGATTCATGCCGGTGGCGATGAGTCGTTCTTTCAGTCCCGGAGCGGCGGCTATCCATTTGTTGAAACGGTCTACCGCACTCTGTTGTTGTATGTCGGGGAGGTACAACATGGCAAGCTCCCCTTTTCCGTAGCTTCGGTATTCAAATGTTTTCTCTTTCTTTTCGTCATCGGTCGGCTCTGCATCTGTCTTCATTTTCTGATTGTTTTTAGTCCGTATTTATAGAGTGTAAAGTTACGCTTTTTTACCGGATTTGCCAAGCTGTTCAGGCTGTTTTTGGGGATGAGATAAAAAGAAAATGAAAGAAAATATAGGTTTTAGCTATTCTTTTCTTAACTTTGTGGGAGAGGAGGAAAATAGCTTATGAAACGTACAGATATTGTTCATCGTATTGCAGAGACAATGCATCGCATAGCGCCTACGGCACGTACCATACTTTATGGCTCGGAAGCTCGTGGGGAAGCCCGGCATGATTCTGATATAGACTTGCTTATCGTAGTGGATGAGAAGGAACTGACACCGGAAACCGAGCTTACTTTGCGCCGTCCTTTAAGCGAACTGGAAGCGCAAACGGGGGTAGCTATTAATACATTGGTCGTGTTGAAACGTGTATGGGAAAATATTACTACACCACTGACACTTAACATTAATCGGGAAGGCATTGTGTTATGAAAGAACAATTGGATGATGAAACCCGCACCGCTATGGTGGATTATCGTTTGGAACGGGCTAGGCAGACGTTAGGAGAAGCGGATTTATTACGTACGGGAGACTATTTTAACGCAACGGTCAATCGGCTGTATTATGCTTGTTATTATGCCGCGTCTGCTCTGTTGTTGAACCGTCATATTGAGGCTAATACCCATAATGGAGTAAAAACACAACTTTCAATGCATTTTGTCCGGACGGGTTTGCTTGATTTGGAACATAGTACAACTTTCGGTTTGCTTTTTGATAAACGCCATAGTAGCGACTATGGTGACTTTGCTTATTGTGACGCTGCTCTGGTGGATGTGCTTCGTCCGCGTGCGGAAGCATTCATTAATGCTGTGGAGCAATTGGTAAGAAGTGAGCGCACAGCTTAAAAAAAACTGTTTTTTGCTCTTATTCCTTGTTATCCTTTCTTAATCCGTTCTAATCCCTCCTAGTCCGGTGTAATCCGTTAATCCGTCTTTCGGTTGTCGTACTTTTGTTGTACCAACAGAAAGGAAGAATGTCCTTCTTTTCGTAGAAACAACAATTTTTATGGCAACAGTTACAGTGGTGCGCTATAAGCGCAGAAAACGAATCAGCGATGCGGATTCGCCGATGGTATTTGCCCTCAAACCTAAGTCGGGGGAGTCAAAAATCTATTCAATAGAGGCGCTGGCGCGCGAAATCGAAACGATCGGTTCGCTTTCGGTGGAGGATGTGTCGCACGTCATGAAATCCTTTGTCCGCGCGATGAAGAAAGTCCTTGTGGCAGGCAATAAAGTGAAAGTGGAGGGGTTGGGAATCTTCTATACCACGCTGACCTGTCCCGGTGTGGAATTGGAGAAAGACTGCACCGTGAAAAGCATTACCCGTGTCAATCTTCGTTTCAAAGTCGACAATTCCCTCAGACTGGCAAACGACAGTACGGCCACTACTCGTGGCGGAGATAATAATATGGTGTTTGAGTTGCTCTCGGATAAGAAGAACGCTGCGGGAGGTGATGGCGGCAGTCCGGACAACCCGAATGGTTCTGGCGGAGGAGAGGACGGAGATAACAATGGGGAAGCTCCGGATCCGGCGGAGTAATCCGGCGGGGATGTTCAGTGAATAAATAATCAATTAAAAATGCAAAGCTATGGTTGACAAAATCTTGGAAGTTGTATTGGAAGTGTTGTTTTTCTTTCGCAGAAAGAGAAAAGCTAAAAGAATGAAAGGACAGGTTGATGAGGAAGATTGACCTGATTGTGATCCACTGTTCCGCCACTAGGGCGGACAGGGATTTCACGGAAGACGACCTGGACGTGTGCCATCGCCGTCGTGGTTTCAACGGTGTGGGGTATCATTTTTATATCCGAAAAAATGGCGACATCAAGTCTACCCGTGAAATAGAACGTATCGGAGCTCACGTGCGTGGCTATAACGCCCGTTCGATTGGCATCTGTTATGAGGGTGGGCTGGATTGTCACGGTCGTCCCGCCGATACCCGTACCGAGTGGCAGATTCATTCCATGCGTGTGCTCGTTCTCGCGTTGCTGCGTGACTATCCCGGTTGCCGTATCTGCGGTCATCGTGACTTGAGCCCCGACCTGAACGGAAACGGGGAGATAGAGCCGGAAGAGTGGATTAAGGCGTGTCCGTGCTTTGAGGTGAAAGAATCCGACTTCTTCTCCGGTCAAGAGTAGAATGGAAAACAAGACTTGCAACATTGGTATTCAGTTACCGGTGTTGCAAGTCTTTTTATATATTTTCTTTTTCAAATGAGGAAAAGTGGAATTTTATTTGTTACTTTGTTGATAGGAAATCTAATTTTGATGAGGATGTTTTTCGACAATTATAAGCAACATACAGATGCGCAGATACGTCAGTCCCTGTTTTGGGAGTATGATATGTCACGTTTTGATTGGGAGAAGATGCGTACGCTGGTCGTTCAGCGGGTGATTGAACGGGGGCGGAAAGATGATTTCTTTGCCATCTTAAATAGGTATGGAGTGGAAGGAGTAAAGGAAAGTATCAAGGAAATTCCGACAATGAACGCGAAAGACATTTCTTTTGTCTGTGCCGTGTTTGACTTAAAAAAGGAGGATTTAAAATGTTACACAAGGAAACTGTCTCACCCTCAACATTGGAACTCTTGACAACGTTAATGAAAGACTGCCGACTCAAGGAAGGCCCTTACATATTGGGAAGATATTAATTTTGACGAACCTATAAGAATGCTGGGCTCTGCACCTTTCAAATGGAAAAAGATAGAAAAGAGATTGTTGCAAATGCAGAAATATCCACAAAAGAGATTCGATCTTTTTCCATAAATCAGAGCTTTGCCCAGCGATACGGTTATACGTGCTTTTCCAACGCCATATTCCTATAGATATCGAGCAATGCTTTCGCACTGTTCTTCCATGAGAACAGTTTGCTGCGCTCCACTCCGCAGTCCGCTTGTTGCCGGTAAAATTCCGCATCTCCTTCCAACTGAAGAATCTTCGCCGTGATGTCCTCCGAACTGAACGGATCAGCCAGCAAAGCCCCTTCACCCGCTATTTCGGGCATTGCCGAAGTGTTTCCGGCAATGACAGGCGTACCGCAGGCCATTGCTTCGAGCATAGGGATACCGAAACTCTCGCGAAGAGAGGGATAAAGGAATGCGAATGCACCGCTATACAGTGCCGGAAGATCGGTATTCGCAATATATCCGGGAAAACGGAGGTAGCCTTTGATGTCCGTAATCTTCTCTTCCCCCAGTATCCGGTCGATAGCGTCTTCCTTGAGGTCGGCTATGAGTAGCGGGAGCTTCTTCTGCGAACGTTTCAGATAGTCACTGTACGCTTTCAGCACTCGCGGCGTATTCTTTTTCGGATCAGTATTTCCCAAGAAAAAGAGATATTCGTCCGCATCTATATACTTCCGGGTGATTTCCGGAGCTTTGGGCTGAAGATGGAAATGGCTGTTGAATCCGTTGTATACGGCAACCAACTGTTCGTTGGACAGGTGCAGAGCATCGAGGATACGCTGACGTTCAAACTGGGAAACTGTAATGATTTTCTTGCATTTGGGGAGTATGCGGGGCACTATCAGGCGGCGGTAATGCCATCCCATCTCCTGATATAGCGACAGGCTGGACGATTGGCGTTTCTCCAGATAAATGATGTCGTGCAGCGTCAGCACCAACGGCACGGGGCAGTTCAACGGAGCCGTATTGCTGGTACAATGCAACAAGTCGGGGCGGATGCGCTTCACCGCTCGCGGAAGAGCCACCTGTTCCCACAACGGATAGGTAGGGCATTTCAGTTCGATGACGTGCATATTCTCCGAACTCTTCAGGCATTTGTCTTCACCGGGACTGACGAAAATGAAATACTCGTTTTCGTGATCCATCTTCTGTAACTCACGGATTGTTTCAAGAGCGACGAAATCCATTCCATGTTTGTTGGGGCGGAAGATGCGCTGTGCTTCAATGGCTATTTTCATTGCTTCTTGTTTGGGATAATGTGTTTATGAATGAGAGTGATGTTCACCGTGCTCTGTATGGATGAACTTCTTATTTGCTCCTTTAAGTTTGAATAAATTGCCTGTCATGGTGACAGCCAGCATGGGTACCTTCATGATGGCTTTCCCTACCTCTTTGGTAAACAGTTGCCCTCCCGGTACGGGTAGAATCATGGCGGAGACCTGTGCTACCGACAGAATCCACCATTTGATGGCCATCGTCCATTCATTTCCTCCATTGCGCAGGCTCATGACAAGACCGATAACGGTGAAAACGAAAGTCAGTCCGAACACTCCTGCCAACTGTATCAGGCGGGGAGGCAGCATCCATTGGAATATCTTGTCGCAATAGTCTATATTGCCTTGCAGCAGGGCTTTCGGCAGGTGGGGCAACGAAGCGCGGAGTGCTCCGAACTGCGCCGCTATCCAACGTTTGCGCTGGTTGCTGATCGCTTCTTTTTTCTGTGTCTTCTCATCGAACACAGGGAGGTCGTTCAGATAGACTGTATGGATCCGTTGCTGCAACAGCATGGATTCCAGTTCTTTGTCTTCGCCTGCCGTTTGCAGGTATTGCACATTCTGTTGAAACCATTTTGCATCGAAGGCCATTCCCGAGCCGGATAACCCGGCGGAAAGTCCGAGCGCGTTGTGCCCGTTGCGGAAGAAGCCGTTGTTGATCTCTTCGCTCGCGCTGTCCAGAATGGAGATATCGGTATTCAGATTCTTACCTGTCCGGTGAGCCTGTATGGATCTTACGCCACTGTCGAACGCACGGTTGATGCAGGACAGGAATTCGGGGACGGTCACGTTGTCGGCGTCCATGATAACCACTATGTCATAGAGATCGGTGTCGATGTTGTTCATGGCCATAGCCAGCGCTTTGGCTTTGGAGCTTTCCGTGTAATCCGCCATCAGTAGCCGGATGGGGAGCGTGCGTAAGGCTTCGTTCGTTTCCGGTTGCATCTGGTCGGAAATGACGACAAGGTCGAACAACTCCTTCGGATAGTCCTGCTCGAGAAAACTGCGGACCGAAGAGAGTATCACACGGTCTTCCTTGTAGGCGGGGAATAGCACGGCAATGTGCCGGAGCGTACGGGCTTCGGGATATTGGGGAGCCCGGTAGAACTTGGAGGCGATGGCGTAAAGCAGCAAGTAGCATACGCATAGCGTGAGGGGGATGTAGAGAACCCAGTCAATGATGTTCATAGTATTCGTTTTTTTGTTCTTTTGTTTCTTTGGTGGCCGACGGAAGGATCAGTCCTGAATTGACGCCTCTGCAGACGGCCAGGAAGAGATCGAAGCGTCCTTTTAAAGCATAGAGCAGACCGTTCTTCAAGGCTGCGACAGTGCTTTGATAGAGCACGGAGCCCAGACGTGCGGCTCCCCTCAGGTTGCGGCGGGCGTAGAGCAGGCGGTTGCGGGTCAGATAATAGGTACGCAGCTGGCTGAGTTGTCCGGTACTCTGGCTTTCTTTGTGGAAGACCGTGCAGCGGGGCTCGTACCATAGCTCGTAGCCGGCACGTGTCATGCTTGTGCTCCAGTCCAGCTCTTCGTAGTACAGGAAAAAGATCTCAGGCATCATCCCCGCTTTCTCGACTACCTCACGTTTGATCATCATGGCTGCGCCATGCAGGTAGGGAGTGGGGTGGGGAGTGTCGTATTTCCCGTCATCGGGACAGCCGAACCCCAACATATGGTTACGTAACGTGATTCGCGACAAGGGGGTGAAGCCTGCAAACTGTATGTGCTGCGGCGGGAAAGCGAAACGTATTTTCGGCGATACGCCTCCGATTTCGGGACGGCTTTCCAACCGTTCTACCAGGCAGGAGATTGCGTCTGACTCGATATAGGTGTCATTGTTAATGAAGAAGAGGTATTTTCCTCTTGCCGCCCGGATTCCGATGTTATTGCCGCCGGAGAATCCTCTGTTTACCTCGCTGCGGATGGCGATGACTGAGGGGTATAGTCTGGATATCTTGGCAGCCTCGTCCTCGTGCGAGGCGTTGTCTACCACAATGATCTCGTAGGTTACGGAATGCAGTTTCTCCTGTAACGATTCTATCAGCTCGCAAGTGTCTTTGAAACCATTGTAGCAGATCGTGATAAATGATATGTCCGTCCGGTGGCTGTCTGTCATTTTTTTATTCGTTTGGTTCTTTAATCAGGTGCGGTTCTTGTTTCTCACTTTCCTCCGGATCTTCATTTTCCTCCGGCTCCTTACTGATGTGTTTGTCTATATAAGGTGCGGCGAGGCAGAGGGCGAAGCCTGTGTATACAGTCAGTTGGTTGGGATATTGCATCACGTCGTTGACGTAGGCGGCAATGAAGAGTCCGGCATTCATGCAAAGCCATGCCGCCGCCAGTCCTCGTAGATTCTTATTGCGTACTTTGAACATCAGGAGCCATGAACACCAGGCGAAGAGAGTGCCGTGTATGGCAAGATAAAGTATCAGCCCTACAATTCCGGTTTCCACCCAGACGGCAATCAGCCACGAGTCGGGTGGATAAGGCATTTGTTCTTTCGAATCGAAGTTTCCCGCTTTGGCCAGCCCGATTCCATAGCCTATCGGTTTCCTTGCCATCAGCTCCTTCATCCGCTGGCGGTTTTCGACACGCACGAGGTAGGAGGCGTCTTCGGTGGGATGGAAGGAGGAACGCATCTTATGGATATACTGGTTGCCGCTCCCGATATTGGTGTAATAGAAAAATACGAAAATGCCGATAGATATGAATATTCCCCCTAATAACGCTTTCCAATTCTTGGCTATGATAGTAATCATCAGCATGCCGCCCATGAGCACTCCCATAGCGGAACGGGTTCCGGAAATACCCATGCCGTAGATACCGCACAAGGCTATAAAAAGGAAATAGAGGCGCTTCCATCTGGAGTCGACAAAGAATGCGGAGATGGAGAAGGTGACGGCTGCCATCGCTGAGTGCACACCGTAGTTTGCCGCGTCCGAAAAACAGGAAAAGTATCGTATGCCCGACCAGATGATGTGGGTTCGCGCACCGCCGAGAACGTGCAGGAAGTAAAGGTCTTTGGTGCTGAAACCGTGATTTTTCTGCCAGTATCCTTTGAGGGTGAAGATGATGACGAACACGGACCATACGAGCAATAGCAGTTCTATGTCTTTCTTGGTACGTATGACGACCGGAACGACAAATGCGCATATCAGGGGAATGAGCGCGTAGGGCGTGATGTTGATGTTCCATGCCTCCAACACGCAGTTGGGGTTCATGATCTCCATGATATAGTACAACAGCCAGACGATGAACAGCCAGGTCATGATGTTTTGCCCACGCTTCCATTCGGTGGACTTGCCGTTACTGAGCTGTATCAGGCAAACGGTAGTGAGCAACAAGATAAGAACCATTGAGAACAGCCCTGTCTTGACGTTTACAAGCATACTTACCGCTATTAGCGCGAATTGTGCGGCAAGCAGGATATGGAAAGTAGTGTTCCTATTCGTCATCGTCCTCGTCTTCTGCTTCCTTTGCTTTTCTTCTGAGGTTGAATATGATTTTTTCTGTCAATGACAACTGGCTGAAGTGATAACTGAACCTGCGCAACAGGGTATATGGCGGCAACTGTCCGGTGAAGTCTTCGGCGGCTTCACGGCTGGCGTTGGTCAGGCAGATGCGGAAAGGCACATTGCTCTTGCCCAACTGCAACATGAGCTGCTCGCATAGTTGCTTGTCTATCGTTTTCCATCCGCGATTGGCCGGAGTCACCAGTATATTGGCGTTGGCGTCATGCAACAGGGCACTCGATATGCTGCTCTTTGACAGAGGAGGATAGGCGACGATCAGTACGTCTTCTCCTTGCGGCGTATAGAAATCCGTGACGCTCCTTGCAAGCAGGTATTGGGTGGATGCAATGTCAAAATCTTTATTGTAGCAGATGAACTTCGTGTTCAGTTTGCGGCTTTGCATGAATCCGCAGATCAGTGTTCCGATTATGTCTTCTCCGGAATCCTCGCTGGTGCTGAACAGGTTGATGATAAACACACCGGGGGATTTCCGCTTGCTCAGGAAGCGGAGCAGGGAGTTGGTCAGCTCTCTTACGGAAAGTTGTATGTACGTTCTGGTCAGTCCTCCGTAGCGGGCGGTCGAAAGGCTGGGAACGGCACCTATCACCCTATATCCCGTCACCCGCAGGGTGCGGCTGGCGTCACGCAGTGTTCTGTCAAGCAATTCTACCAATACCAGCAAAGCTATGATAATCACGAAGATGGCAATACAGGCTGCTATGACGATCTGTTTCCGGTTGGTTGAGTTGGCTCCGATCGGATAGGTAGGCTCATTGAGGACTTTCAGCGTGGCGGAGGTCATCTCCAGATTCTTTTTCCTCAATAAAGCTTCGTTGTAACTTTGCAGGACGGTCAGGTAGCTGCGTTCCGTGAAGTTGATGCTACGTTCTTTCTGCTTGATGGTGGTACCCACAGGTGCGAAGAATACGTAACGGTTGTTCAAGTCGCGACGGGCGCTTTGTACGATTTTCAGTTCGGCTTTCGCCTTCTCGTACAGCAATGTCTGTTCCAGCCATTGGTCGATGATATTGGTGCGCGACGCACCTTCTTTGGTATATTTGTGACCTACGTATGAGGTAGTCAGGGCGTTCAGTTCTTGTTTAAGCTCGTTCAACCGCTTTTTGTCTCCTTCCAGCGAATGGAGGTCTTTCTTGTTGGAATCGGTCATTGCTTCGGCTTCCGATATCTTGCCGGTGATGTTGGAGGCTTCGCGCAGCTTGTCTACGAATTCCATGTTTTTCAGTACTTGCCTGGCGTTGTTGTCCATGTGTTTTTCCAACTCTTTGAGCATGGACGCGGTGCTGTTGAATGCGAAAAGCGCATCCTGTTCTCTCAGCTCGAATTCCTTGCTGATGGCGGCTATTTCCTTGGTCTCGTCGAGGTAGTTGATAATGCGTTTTTGTACATTATACTTCGTCAGGTCTTCTTCTTCCGCTCTCAGTTGCTTGCCGATACGTTTCAGCTCTTCTTCGAAATACTTGATCACTTTGTCCGTCTCTCCGTAACGGATACGGCGGTATTCCTCGACAAACTCGTGCATCAGGATACTTACGGTGTTGTAGGCGATGCCCGGATCACCGGAAGTATAGCTGATGTCCAGCAGGTCACTGGTGAGGCGGCGCTGTACCTTTACGTTTTTCAGAGCACCGTAGCTGTAATAGGGATGGGAATAATAAAAAAGCCCGTAGATGTAATTGTCCTTGTGCGGGCGCATATATGCTTCCAGATTGGCTACTGTCTTATCTTCGCTCGATTTGTCGATCAGTTTCAGTATCTCGTCTCCCGGAGGGCTGTTTTTCAGATGGTTGTATGTGTAGTTGTAGCTGGCAGGGGTGATTCCGTCATTCTCTTTTTCAGGATTCCCTTTGATCAGTATGCGGGCGAACAATCGCAGACTGACTCTTTTCAGCGTACTTTCGGCCTGCATGATACTGATGAGGTTGTCCATGGAGTTCTGCACGGTTGCCCAATCGGTGCGTTTGTCACTTTCGAGGTTGTAGCCCGAAGCAACTCCTGTGTAAAGGGTTGCTTTCACATCATACCCGCCTCGCATATGGCGTGTGTAATAAATGACCAGTAATGTGAAGAGAGTGGTCCCTATCAGTATCAGCCAACGATGCCGAAATAGGGTCCGTATGATGGAAATGATGAGATTCATATCTTAGTCTTTTATTTTCGTATAATGGGCGTGCGTGAAATAATTTCAAGCATCATGAGACTCTTGGTTAACTCGAACTTGCTCTTTTCATATGCTTCACGGGCTTGCGACTGCCTTTCCTTGTCTGTCGCCAAGTCGATGGATTCGATGGTTCCGTTAGCAAAATTCTTTTCGGAAATCTCATATTGCACGTTCGCCAGCACCAGACCCTCGCTTCGCATCTGAAGGACTTTGATCTGTGATGTAGCCATCGCGTACATTTCGATTATGTTCTTCTTGATCTCATCGTATTTGATTTCCCGCTCAAGCTCCGCGCTCTTCAGATTGAGCTTCTGACGACTGACACGCGCTTTGAGGTCAAACAGGTCGTCCAATGGGATGCTGACTCCCGCTCCTACCGTATATCCGTTCTGGGCTTGGGTGGAGTAGGTGGGGTATGGCTCTACGTAAACGTCCGTATAGGTGGATTCATTGCCGAAAGTACCGTATTGGTAGCTTCCCCGCAGACTGAAGAATCCGAGAAATGCACGCTTTTCTTTCGCCAGCAGTTTGCGCTCTACCGCCGCTTTGACATCTGCCATCTCATAGATGGGATTGTCTTTGGCATTCTCAAACAGGACGGAGAGTGGGGGAAGAGTGATATTGCTGTAATCTTCTTCGCTTAATTGAGTATAGTCACTGACCTCTTGCGCAACAATCGGTGTGTTGGAGGTGAATAGAAGGAGTAATCCTAAACAGATATATATAATTTGTTTCATAAAATAACCCTGTTATTTGCTTCTGCTGTGTTTTGTTGTGACATAGCTTGCGCAAATATAAGGATTAATTTCATTTATGAACAGTCTTTTGTTGTCTATTTTGCATTCTTTCTTGCTAATTTGTGCTAGAAGGGCCCTGACATTGGAACTAGAAGGCCTCTGTTACGTTGAACTAGAAGGCCTCCGTCATGTTGAAATAGAATAAATTCTGCTTGTTCACCATGTCTCTTCCCAAGTCGAGACGTACGTTCATGCGGGGCTGGACTTCAATACGCAGGCCGACTCCGAGATTAGGCAGGACGCCTTCTATCTTTCCCGGTGTGGGTCCCATGAATCCGCAGCCTCCCCAGGCCACATATCCTATGTGGCTCAACATCTTTTTGATCCATGTGCTTTTGTCTGTATTTATCATCTGGCGGTATTCAGCCATCATTACATGAGAGGACTTGTCGCGGAACTGTCCCATGTAATAACCGCGAAGGTCGAAAGGGGTTCCGCTCAATACATATTTCGTCAAAGGAACGTCTCCGAATGCGTTTTTGCTCTGTACGGTCCAGGCGAGAACTTTCCGTTTTCCGACCGTTTTGTATTGACGGTAGTCTATCTCCAGACGGTAAAAATTGTCGTCACCTCCGAAAGCTTTGCTGTACATCATCCCCCGAAAGTCGAGGTAAGTGCCCTGATAGGCATTGGCAGGCACATCGCGTGTGTCGTAGGTCAGCAGGAATCCGAGTCCCGAACTGAAATTGGTGTATCCATGCTCCGTACCCCCTGCTGCGATATATGACGGTTGCTCAATCATTCCCGCCGCAGGTTTGGTAATCTTGTCGTAGTTCAAGTCAACCTGAGGACCTGCGAAGAGATCGCTTTCCCCCAACCGGAACAGAAACCACGGATTCACCTGAATACCGCTATATCGGTATTCACTCGTATCTTCCCCTCGCGGATAGTCCTTGTTTGTGTTATATCCGATACCGTAGAAGTTTTCGATGGTGTTTTTGTAGGAGAAAGTGCCGAATATGCGGAAACGGTCGCCTTTGAAGAAGAGTTGCGGCTTTGTCATGAGATTGAGCCCTCCTTTGAATATCAACGCGATGGACATGGGTACGACGGAACGTCTCTGGGTGGTGTCGCTCGGATTCATCCGGAACGTCATCAACGCGCTACCGCCCACCAGAAAACCGAAATCGGGTGTGTAGCTGGGACCTCCCAGAATGTTGTAATGCAAATTCCGCTTCGCCACACGCTGGCGGCGTAACTCGCGTTTGGTATCTTTTACCGTCCTTGTACTGTCTGTCTGTGCCAGCATGACACCGATAGGCAACAACGCCATCCATATACCTATTATATATTTCTTCATCTTGTAGAGCTTCGGCTGTTTCATATTCTTTCTTAATTTCAGGATACAAAGAAAACGCTTTTATTCTGATTAGTTTTCATATTCATAGATAATAAATGTAAATTCGCTCTTTTTCTTTGCTTTCGGGAGAAAAGAAAGATGGGGTACGTGTGCGAGCACGAAGATAATTACGGAAAAATCTCCGTAATTACTCCCTTTTTTCCTCCCGAATCCCAATCTTATTTATTACTTTTGCGGCAAATTTATGAAACCATTATTTTATATAGCATGGCAAATGTAATAAAGTTACGCAAAGGCCTTGACATAAACCTGAAAGGTAAAGCTGCTGAAACGTACACAACAGTGAAGGAGCCGGGTTTTTACGCCCTCGTGCCCGATGATTTTCCTGGTGTGACACCGAAGGTGCTTGTAAAGGAACAGGAATATGTGATGGCCGGTGGACCCTTGTTTATCGACAAGTATCATCCTGAAATTAAATTTGTTTCGCCCGTGAGCGGCGTAGTGACGAGTGTAGAGCGTGGAGCTCGTCGTAAGGTGTTGAACATCGTGGTAGAAGCTGCTACTGAGCAGGACTACGAGGAATTTGGCAAGAAGAATGTGGCAACGATGGATGCGGAGGCTGTAAAGAACGCTTTGCTGGAAGCCGGTCTTTTTGCATTTATCAGACAACGTCCTTATGACATTATCGCAGATCCGACGGTGACTCCGAAAGCTATCTTCGTTTCTGCTTTCGATACCAATCCGCTGGCACCCGATTTTGAGTTTGCGCTGAAAGGTGAAGAAGCAAATTTCCAGACAGGACTCGATGCGCTCGCCAAACTGGCAAAAACTTATCTGAGTATCAGCGTGAAACAGAATGCTGCCGCTCTGACGCAGGCCAAGAACGTTACAATCACCGCATTCGACGGACCGAACCCCGCCGGTAACGTGGGTGTTCAGATCAACCATCTCGACCCTGTCTCTAAGGGAGAAACGGTATGGACTATTGATCCGCAAGCTGTTATCTTCATCGGCCGTCTTTTCAATACCGGTCGTGTGGATTTCACCCGTACGGTGGCCGTGACAGGTTCCGAAGTGCTGAAACCTGCTTACTGCAAACTTCAGGTAGGGGCGCTGCTCACCAACGTGTTTGCCGGCAATGTCACTAAGGACAAGGACTTGCGCTATATCAGCGGTAATGTGCTGACTGGAAAGCAAGTGTCTCCGAACGGATTCTTGGGAGCGTTCCACAGCCAGTTGACGGTGATTCCCGAAGGGGATGATATTCATGAAATGCTCGGATGGATCATGCCGCGTTTCAATCAGTTCAGTGCCAACCGCTCATACTTCAGTTGGCTGATGGGCAAGAAGGAGTATACATTGGATGCCCGCGTGAAAGGTGGCGAACGCCATATGATCATGTCCGGTGAGTACGACAAGGTATTACCGATGGATATCCTGCCCGAATTTCTGATTAAGGCTATCATCGCCGGTGATATCGACCGTATGGAAGCGCTTGGTATCTACGAAGTAGCACCCGAAGATTTCGCTCTCTGCGAATTCGTCTGCTCTTCGAAGATGGAGCTGCAACGCATCGTTCGTGCCGGACTCGATATGCTGCGAGCTGAAATGGCATAATCGCCCGACTCTCGGCAAATAGTAAATTGTAAATAGTAAAATAGTAAATATATTAATGAAAGCGTTAAGAAATTATCTCGATAAGATAAAGCCGAACTTTGAAGAAGGCGGCAAATTCCACGCATTCCAGTCGGTGTTCGACGGCTTCGAAACATTCCTGTTCGTGCCCAGCAAGACTGCGAAAACGGGAACGCACATACACGACGCGATCGATAGCAAACGCATCATGTCGATTGTGGTTATTTCGTTAATACCGGCTCTCTTGTTCGGTATGTACAACGTAGGTTATCAGCATTTCACTCACACGGGCGCTACCGGTAGTTTCTTTGAGATGTTTATCTACGGATTCCTGGCAGTGTTGCCGAAAATTATCGTATCATACGTGGTAGGTCTGGGTATTGAGTTCGTTGTGGCTCAATGGAAGAAGGAGGAGATTCAGGAAGGATTCCTCGTTTCCGGTATCCTGATCCCGATGATCGTTCCGGTGGACTGTCCGCTGTGGATTCTTGCCGTAGCTACCGCATTCTCTGTGATCTTCGCAAAAGAGGTTTTCGGCGGTACAGGTATGAATATCTTTAATGTGGCATTGATCACTCGCGCATTCCTGTTCTTCGCATATCCGACCAAGATGTCCGGTGATGCCGTTTGGGTATCGGGCGACAGTATCTTCGGTTTGGGACAGACGGTGGATGGATTGACGGTTGCCACTCCGCTCGGTGTGGCCGCTACGACAGGCGCTGCTCCTGAGTTCAGTATGGACATGGTGACAGGGCTGATTCCCGGTTCGATCGGTGAAACCAGTGTGATCGCTATTCTGATTGGTGCGGTTATCTTGCTTTGGACAGGCGTTGCTAGTTGGAAGACAATGATTTCCGTATTTGTAGGTGGCGCGTTCATGGCATGGGTATTCAACGCGATCGGCATGGAAGGCAATGCTATGGCAAATATGCCGTGGTACGAACATCTTGTGCTCGGCGGTTTCTGTTTCGGCGCCGTATTTATGGCTACCGACCCCGTAACGTCCGCACGTACTGAAAAAGGCAAGTATATCTTCGGATTCCTCATCGGTGTGATGGCTGTTGTCATCCGTGTGCTGAACCCGGGTTATCCGGAAGGTATGATGCTCGCCATCCTGTTGATGAACATCTTCGCTCCGTTGATCGACTACTGTGTGGTACAGGGCAATATCAGCCGTCGTGAAAAACGTGCTATCAAGTCTAACCAATAAATACCGAATGAAAATGAATACAAATAGTAACAGTTATACTATCATTTATGCTTCGGTAATGGTTATTATCGTTGCATTCCTTCTGGCATTCGTCAGCTCTTCACTGAAAGCTACGCAAGACAAGAATGTACAGTTGGATACGAAGAAGCAGATTCTTGCCGCATTGAATATTAAGAATGTGGAGGATGCGGATGCTGAATATAAGAAATATGTGAAAGGCGATATGCTGATGAACGCTGACGGTACGTTGACCGAAAACACAGGAGACTTTGCTACGAACTATGAGAAAGAAGCGAAAGAGAAAAAACGTCTTCATGTGTTTGTCTGCGAAGTGGACGGACAGACGAAATACGTAGTTCCTGTTTACGGTGTAGGTCTTTGGGGCGCTATCTGGGGATATGTCGCACTGAATGAGGACAAAGATACTGTATACGGTACTTATTTCTCTCATGCGAGTGAAACTCCGGGGTTGGGTGCTGAGATCGCAACTGACTGGTTCCAACAGGAATTTGTGGGCAAGAAAACATTGGCGAATGATAGTGTTGCCTTGAGTGTGGTGAAACATGGTAAGGTGGAGAAAGCTGATTATCAGGTGGATGGTATCTCCGGTGGTACAATCACTTCGGTAGGCGTGGACACTATGCTGAAAAAGTGTTTGAAAGAATACGTGAAATTTTTAACTAAATAATGAGGAGGAGAAAAATAGAATATGGGACAATTGTTTTCGAAGAAGAATAAAGAAGTATTCTCTGCTCCGTTGGGAATAGACAATCCGGTAACCGTACAGGTGCTCGGTATCTGTTCCGCACTTGCCGTTACCGCAAAACTGGAGCCTGCTATCGTGATGGGACTTTCGGTTACGGTTATTACAGCGTTTTCTAACGTGGTGATTTCATTGTTGCGCAAAACCATTCCTAACCGTATCCGTATCATCGTTCAGTTGGTTGTGGTAGCTGCGTTGGTGACTATCGTAAGTGAGATTCTGAAAGCATTTGCATACGATGTAAGCGTGCAGCTTTCTGTATATGTAGGTCTGATCATTACCAACTGTATCCTGATGGGACGCCTGGAAGCATTTGCCATGCAGAACGGCCCGTGGGAATCTTTCCTGGATGGTGTAGGTAACGGATTGGGTTACGCCAAGATTCTTGTTATCGTTGCGTTCTTCCGCGAACTGCTGGGTTCGGGAACATTGCTCGGTTTCAACATCTTGAACTACGAGCCTATTCAGAAAATCGGATACGTGAACAACGGTCTGATGTTGATGCCTCCGATGGCGCTGATTATCGTCGCTTGCATTATCTGGTACCAACGTTCACGTCACAAAGAACTGCAGGAAGAAAGTAATTAATTCTTCATTCTTAATTCTTAATTAAAAGATATGGAACATTTATTAAGCTTATTCGTCCGCTCTATCTTTGTGGACAACATGATATTCGCGTTCTTCTTGGGTATGTGTTCATACCTGGCTGTATCGAAGAATGTGAAGACTGCCGTAGGATTGGGTATCGCCGTGACTTTCGTGTTGCTGGTGACGCTTCCGGTCAACTATCTGTTGCAGACTAAGGTGCTGGCTGCCAACGCTATTATCGAAGGTGTCGACCTTAGTTTCTTGAGTTTTATTCTTTTCATTGCCGTTATTGCCGGTATCGTGCAATTGGTGGAGATGGTGGTGGAACGTTTCAGCCCTTCGCTCTACGCTTCATTGGGTATCTTCCTTCCGCTGATTGCCGTTAACTGTGCTATCATGGGTGCTTCTCTGTTTATGCAACAACGTATCAACCTAGGTCCGAGCGATCCGAAATATATCGGTGACATCTGGGATGCTATCTCATACGCGCTGGGTTCGGGTATCGGTTGGTTGCTGGCTATCGTTGGTCTGGCTGCTATCCGTGAGAAGATGGCTTACTCTGATGTGCCTGCTCCGTTGAAGGGCTTGGGTATCACATTTATCACAGTAGGTCTGATGGCAATCGCATTTATGTGTTTCTCTGGTTTGAACATCTAAAAAGAAAGGAATAAGACAATGGATATGAATTTAATATTATCAAGCATTGGGGTATTCCTTGTGGTTATTCTGTTGCTTGTTGTTATCTTGCTGGTTGCCAAGAAATTTCTGGTACCGTCAGGTAACGTGAAACTAACGATCAATGGCGAAACAGGACTGGAAGTAGAGTCCGGTTCCACATTGCTTAATACGCTGGCCGTAAACGGTGTATTCCTGTCATCCGCTTGTGGTGGCAAGGGTTCTTGCGGACAGTGCAAATGTCAGGTACTCGAAGGTGGCGGCGAAATCCTGCCTTCTGAAGTTCCTCACTTCAGTCGTAAACAGCAACAAGACCACTGGCGTCTGGGCTGTCAGGTGAAAGTGAAGAGTGACATGGCTATCAAGATTGACGAGTCTGTACTCGGCGTGAAAGAGTGGGAGTGCGAAGTGATCTCCAACAAGAATGTGGCTACATTTATCAAAGAGTTTATCGTGGCATTGCCTAAAGGCGAACACATGGACTTTATCCCGGGTTCTTACGCACAGATCAAGATACCTAAATTCTCAATGGATTATGATAAGGACATTGATAAGAGCCTGATCGGTGAAGAATATCTGCCTGCATGGGAGAAATTCGGTTTGCTGGGCTTGAAATGTAAGAATGAAGAGGAAACAATCCGTGCTTACTCTATGGCCAACTATCCTGCAGAAGGTGACCGTATCATGCTGACTGTACGTATCGCTACCCCTCCGTTCAAGCCGAAAGAACAAGGTCCCGGATTTATGGATGTAATGCCGGGTATCGCTTCTTCTTATATCTTTACGCTGAAACCGGGTGACAAGGTAATAATGAGTGGGCCTTATGGAGACTTCCATCCGATTTTCGACTCTAACAAGGAAATGATGTGGATCGGTGGTGGTGCCGGTATGGCTCCGTTGCGTGCACAGATCATGCACTTGACGAAAACATTGCATACGACCGACCGCAAGATGTCATACTTCTATGGTGCCCGTGCGCTGAACGAAGTATTCTATCTGGAAGACTTCCTGCAAATTGAAAAGGATTTCCCGAACTTCACATTCCATCTGGCACTCGACCGTCCGGATCCTGCTGCTGATGCTGCCGGTGTGAAATATACTCCGGGCTTCGTACACAACGTAATTTATGAAACTTACTTGAAGAACCACGAAGCACCTGAAGATATTGAATACTATATGTGTGGTCCTGGTCCGATGTCGAAAGCTGTAGAGAAGATGCTCGACGATCTGGGCGTTCCGGCTCAGAACCTGATGTTCGATAACTTTGGAGGATAATCTTCGGAAGTTGATTTCCGGTCGGAGAGGACCGGAAGAGTAACATAAAGAAACTGGCGGGAAATCTGTAAAAGACAATGGTGCTTTTCAGATTTCCCGCTTTCTTTATGCACTATCTTACCGAATCTTTTCGTCCTTTTTGTATCTTTGTCCCCATGTTAGAGAAAAATGAAATAATACAGTCCGCTCTTCAGAATTTGAAGATTGAATCTTTGAACCCGATGCAGGAAGCTGCGCTCGAACAGGGCACGGGCAGGAAAGATGTTATCCTGTTGTCACCGACAGGATCGGGTAAGACGTTGGCATATCTTTTGCCTCTGTTGCTTATCCTAAAACCGAATGATGACAGCGTGCAGGTGCTGATTCTGGTGCCTTCCCGTGAGTTGGCTTTACAGATAGATACCGTATTCCGGAGCATGGGAACTTCCTGGAAAACGTGTTGCTGCTACGGCGGGCATCCCATTGCCGAAGAAAAGAAAAGCATTGCAGGAAATCATCCTGCCATCATTATCGGTACTCCGGGACGTATCACCGACCATCTGTCCAAAGGGAACTTTGATCCCGAAACAATCGAGACTTTGATTATCGATGAGTTTGATAAATCGCTGGAGTTCGGCTTTCATGATGAGATGGCAGAGATCATTGCCCAGCTTCCGGGATTAAAGAAACGTATGCTGCTGTCGGCTACTGATGCCGAAGAAATTCCTCAGTTTACGGGACTGAACCGGACAGTCAAACTGGATTTTCTTCCGGAGGCAACCGAAGAACAGGAAAACCGGTTGAAGCTGATGAAGGTGCTTTCTCCTTCCAAAGATAAGATTGCTACGCTTTACAACTTGCTTTGTACATTGGGAAGCAGTTCCAGCATTGTTTTCTGCAATCATCGGGATGCGGTGGATCGTGTGCATAAGCTGCTCGAAGATAAGAAACTATCAGCCGAACGTTTTCATGGTGGTATGGAACAGCCGGATCGGGAGCGGGCATTGTATAAGTTCCGTAACGGAAGCTGTCATGTACTGATCTCTACCGACCTTGCTGCCCGTGGACTTGATATTCCGGAGATAGAGCACATCATTCACTATCATCTGCCTGTGAACGAAGAAGCGTTTACACATCGTAACGGACGTACGGCACGTTGGGATGCAACAGGTACTTCTTATCTGATTCTTCACACAGAAGAGAAACTACCTGAATATATTCCCGAAGATATAGAAACGATGGAACTGCCGGAAAATCCTTCGCGTCCTCCCAAATCAGTCTGGACTACTATATATATAGGTAAAGGAAAGAAGGAGAAACTGAGCCGGATGGACATTGCCGGATTCCTTTATAAGAAAGGTAATCTGACGCGTGAAGATGTAGGTGCGATTGATGTGAAAGAGCATTATGCTTTTGTTGCCGTTCGTCGGGCAAAAGTGAAGCAACTCCTGAATCTTATTCAAGGGGAAAAAATCAAAGGAATGAAGACTATCATTGAGGAAGCTAAATAAAGGGAGCCGAAAAACAACAGGTGTTCTCAAAGCTGAAAGGGGAATTTCAAGAACCAAATAGGTGATTGGGATGCTGCAATGACGAAATGATCGGCTTTGTCATTACAAATAATATCACTTTTCTGAAGTGGGAGATATCTTCCCCGGATGACAGAGTAAAATGATAGTAGAAAAATATTTCTGTGACAGTCTCCATTTCTTTTCTTTTAGGAAGGTATTGGAGACTCCTTTCTTTCTGACTTATTTTTATAATTTTAGTCTCGTCGCTTGTTAGGGTGAGAAATCCTCGTTTTTCTCTGTCTTTCTTAATAAATATTCATTTTATAACCGTTTTCCTTTCACTCTATAACCGATTATTTCCCACAGGTTATATTTTCGCCTTTTATCCCTTGCTTGATATGTATGGATAACAATATGGTGTATATATCTTGTATAAACCAATAAAAAGAAAGAGAAATCTGCTTTAGAACAGTATTTTTATAAGGAAAGATTTGTGCACCGGAAATAAATTCGTAAATTCGCAAGGTCAAAAGACATAAACTAACGAAATGTTAAACCAAAAACAAACTTCAAATGAAAAAGCATAATTTCAATGCAGGACCTTCCATTCTTCCGCGTGAGGTGATAGAGGATACAGCGAAGGCTATTTTAGATTTCAACGGCTCTGGTCTCTCTTTGATGGAAATCAGCCACCGCGCCAAAGACTTCCAACCTGTGGTTGACGAAGCAGAGGCATTATTCAAGGAATTACTTAATATCCCCGAAGGCTATTCGGTACTGTTCCTGGGTGGAGGTGCTAGTATGGAGTTCTGCATGGTTCCTTATAACTTCCTGGAAAAAAAGGCTGCTTATCTGAACACAGGCGTATGGGCTAAAAAAGCGATGAAAGAAGCTAAAGGATTTGGTGAAGTTGTAGAAGTTGCTTCCTCTGCTGAAGCTACATATACTTATATCCCCAAAGACTATACAATCCCGGCAGATGCAGATTATTTCCACATTACTACTAACAACACCATTTACGGTACGGAATTAAAGAAAGATCTTGATTCTCCGGTTCCTATGGTTGCAGATATGTCTTCTGACATTTTCTCACGTCCGATCGACGTTTCCAAATATATCTGTATTTATGGTGGTGCACAGAAGAACCTGGCTCCTGCCGGTGTGACATTCGTAATTGTGAAGAATGACGCTGTGGGAAAAGTTTCCCGCTACATCCCGACAATGTTGAATTATCAGACTCACATTGATGGCGGTTCTATGTTCAATACTCCTCCTGTTGTGCCTATCTACGCTGCATTGCTGACTTTGCGCTGGATCAAAGCACAGGGTGGTGTGAAAGAAATGGAACGTCGTGCTATCGAAAAAGCTGATATGTTGTATGCAGAAATTGACCGTAACAAAATGTTCGTGGGTACTGCCGCTAAGGAAGACCGTTCACGCATGAATATCTGTTTCGTAATGGCTCCCGAATACAAAGACCTCGAAGCCGACTTCTTGAAGTTTGCTACTGAAAAAGGTATGGTAGGTATCAAGGGACACCGTTCGGTAGGTGGTTTCCGCGCATCTTGCTATAACGCTATGCCGAAAGAAAGCGTGCAGGCATTGATCGATTGTATGCAGGAATTTGAGAAACTTCATTAATATATTATTTTCACCACAGATTACACGGATTGGCACAGATTTCTAAGGTTCTATAATCTGTGGAAATCTGCGTAATCTGTGGTGAGCCTTTATAAATAGAATCAGAATATGAAAGTACTTGTAGCTACTGAGAAACCGTTTGCTAAAGTGGCAGTAGACGGTATTCGTAAAGAAATAGAAGCAGCCGGATACGAGCTTGCTTTACTTGAGAAATATACAGATAAAGCCCAGTTGCTGGATGCAGTGAAAGATGCGAATGCCATTATTATCCGTAGTGATATCATTGACGCGGAAGTGCTTGATGCCGCTAAAGAACTGAAGATTGTAGTTCGTGCCGGTGCTGGCTACGATAACGTGGATTTGGCCGCTGCCACTGCCCACAATGTATGTGTGATGAACACTCCGGGACAGAACTCGAATGCTGTTGCCGAACTGGCTTTGGGTATGATGGTATATGCTGTCCGCAACTTCTACAACGGTACTTCCGGTACAGAATTGATGGGTAAGAAACTGGGTATTCACGCTTATGGGAATGTAGGCCGTAACGTAGCCCGCATTGCCAAAGGTTTTGGAATGGAAGTGTATGCTTACGATGCATTCTGCCCGAAAGAAGTAATTGAGAAAGACGGTGTGAAAGCGCTGGATTCTGCAGAAGAACTCTATAAGACTTGCCAAGTAGTGTCATTGCATATCCCTGCAACTGCCGAAACGAAGAATTCTATCAATTATGCTCTGTTGAAGGACATGCCGAAAGGTGCGATGTTGGTCAATACTGCCCGTAAGGAAGTTATCAATGAGGCTGAGCTGATTAAATTGATGGAGGAACGTGCCGACTTCAAATATATCACAGATATTATGCCTGCCGCTAATGCGGAATTTGCAGAGAAGTTTGCCGGACGTTATTTCTCTACTCCGAAGAAGATGGGAGCGCAGACGGCCGAAGCCAATATCAATGCCGGTATTGCTGCCGCTAAACAGATTGTAGGCTTCTTGAAGGACGGTTGCGAAAAATTCCGTGTGAATAAATAATATTTCATAGAAATAAATAGTATATTTGAGCCACAGATTTTAAATAAGTCTGTGGCTTTTATTTTTTACATCTAAAATACTAATATCATGGCAATAATTAAACCTTTTAAGGGCATTCGTCCTCCGCAAGACCTGGTAGAGCAGGTCGCTTCACGTCCTTACGACGTATTGAACTCCGAAGAGGCCCGCGTAGAAGCGGAAGGTAACGAAAAGTCTCTTTATCATATCATTAAACCGGAGATTGATTTCCCGATAGGTACAGACGAGCATGATGAGCGTGTGTATGCCAAAGCTGCAGAAAATTTCCAACTGTTCCAGGATAAAGGCTGGTTGGTGCAGGATGACAAGGAAAACTATTATATTTACGCCCAGACCATGAACGGGAAAACCCAATACGGATTGGTAGTCGGTGCATACGTTCCCGATTATATGAATGGGGTGATTAAAAAGCATGAACTTACCCGCCGTGACAAAGAGGAAGACCGTATGAAGCACGTTCGTGTGAATAATGCCAACATCGAGCCTGTTTTCTTCGCTTATCCTGATAATGACAAGTTGGACGCAATCATCAAGAAGTATACGGCAGAAAAACCTGTCTACGACTTCATCGCTCCGGGTGATGGCTTCGGTCATACTTTCTGGATTGTTGACCGGGAGGAAGACATTGCCCTCATTACCGAAGAATTTGCTAAAATGCCGGCTCTTTATATTGCCGACGGTCATCATCGTTCTGCCGCCGCCGCATTGGTCGGTGCAGAAAAGGCGAAACAGAATCCGAACCATCGTGGCGACGAAGAGTACAACTACTTTATGGCTGTCTGTTTCCCTGCCAACCAACTGACCATTATCGATTACAATCGTGTAGTGAAAGATCTTAACGGGTTGACTCCCGGACAATTCCTTGATGCGTTAGGCAAAAACTTTATCGTAGAAGAAAAAGGGACAGATATCTACAAGCCTTCCGGTTTGCATAATTTCTCTCTTTATCTGGATAGCAAATGGTACAGCTTGACAGCTAAAGCAGGCACATATAATGACAATGATCCTATCGGTGTGCTGGACGTTACTATCTCTTCCAATTTGATTTTAGATGAGATTTTGGGAATCAAGGATTTACGCTCGGATAAACGCATCGACTTTGTGGGGGGTATCCGTGGCTTGGGAGAGCTCAAGAAGCGTGTGGATAGCGGTGAAATGAAAGTGGCTTTGGCTCTCTATCCCGTATCCATGAAACAGTTGATGGACATTGCCGATACTGGTAATATCATGCCGCCGAAAACCACTTGGTTTGAACCCAAACTCCGTTCGGGACTTGTGATTCATAAGTTGGATTAATAACTGTCATCTTCTAACAAGAGCTGATATCTTATAAAATTGAGCGGCCGATCTGTTGCAATCATACGGTTAATTGCGTCAGATCGACCGCTTGTTTCGATGAAAAAGAGCGGTTGTTTATAGCGAAACGACTGCTCCTTTGTGCCACATCAACCGTATATTTGTGGCAGACGTATCATTTAATATTTCCAAACGACAGATGGTATTTTCCGTGTAAAGCCGTATCTTTGCAACATGACTGCTGAAGATACTTATAAAACCATCTCCGAACCCTCTGAAGGTATTTATACGGAAAAGCGAAGCAAGTTTATCGCTATCGCTCTTCCTGTGCGTAGCCTCGATGAAATAAAGGCGCATCTTGAAACGTATCAGAAGAAATACTATGATGCGCGCCATGTGTGTTATGCCTATATGCTCGGAGCAGCACGCAAGGATTTTCGGGCCAATGATAACGGAGAGCCTTCGGGCACTGCAGGAAAACCGATTCTCGGACAAATCAATTCGAACGAGTTGACAGATATATTGATCATTGTAGTCCGTTATTTCGGTGGAATCAAGTTGGGCACAAGCGGATTGATTGTAGCTTACAAGGCTGCTGCTGCCGAAGCCATTGCTGCCGCTACAATCATAGAAAAAACGGTGGACGAGGAAGTGACTGTTATGTTTGAGTATCCTTTTATGAATGATATAATGCGTATCGTGAAGGAAGAAGAACCGGAAATACTCAATCAGTCGTATGATATGGATTGCAGTATGACATTGCGCATTCGTCGTTCGATGATGGCGAAACTGCGTGCCCGGCTGGAAAAGGTAGAAACGGCTCGGATTTTGGATGAAGAAGAAAATCATTGAATGGAAAAGTGCCAGTTAATATACTGAAAGTAGAATAGGAGAGGAAGAAAAATTGAACCGGATGAGAAAGAAATACTACATGATATCGAGATTACTTTTGGTTTTTCTTGTGTGGAACGGTGTACAAGCCTGTGCACAGGAAGCTCAAAAGTTCGCTCCCAACAACATTCCTGTTCCTTGGTATTCGCAGAAAATAGCGGGATACCCTTATTCGCATTGTTCTCTGGCTTCCTCGTTAATGGTCTTTGATTATTTTAAAGGGATGACGGCTGATACGCAACGCACAGCTCAGGATGCAGAACAGAAACTGATTGAATATCAGCGGAATTACTTTCTGAAAAAGCGTGCTCCTTTCCGTCGTCGCACTTCGATAGGGCAAGGAGGATACTATTCTTTTGAAATTGATTCTTTGGCACGCTATTATGAAAACATGATAAGTGCCGAACATTTCCAGCAGAAAGATTATCGGATATTGAAAGATTATATCGATCGTGGTATACCTGTGCTTGTGAATGTGAGATATACAGGTGCGGTTCGTGGTTTGCGTCCCGGTCCGAGAGGACATTGGATGGTACTTCGCGGTATTGATGACAAATATGTGTGGGTGAATGATCCCGGACGTTCACCGGAGATGCGGAGCAAAGGGGAAAACATCTGTTATCCTATTAAGAAACAGCCGGGCAATCCTTCTTATTTTGATGGTTGCTGGACGGGACGATTTATAGTAGTCACTCCCGGAGAATGGATACGGAACTCCCTGTTTGCACAAGTCGGCAAGCTCCCTCCGTTGGAAGAGGTGACTCATATCCTTCCTCCGGTTGTGCCGTCTGCAATTTTGCCGCAGGTTATCAATCAGTAGGAGTTGCTTATAGCCTATATATAATAAGGAAGATAGCAGTCGCAGAGATAGGATAGAATTAGATTAAGATAAAAACAGTTGTAGCAAAATAAAGAAAAAATATATGGCATTCGAAGCAACTAAAAAAGAATGGTGTGAACTTTATACTTTCTTCCGTTTGTTGGCGGACGGGAGAGTAGCGTTAGGCACGGCGGAAGCAAAGGTAGGAGATATATTCTGGCCTGTTGCAATGATTCAGAGGGAAGAGCACGACGGGACACGCCGGTATTATATTGAGGAAGAGACGATTCGCATAGAAGGGGAAACAGGAGTTAAAACTATGTCTCGTGAAGATTTCGGTATCGTAGCGGACTTGATACTGAAAGCGGTTAAATCCTCTTCGGAAAACGATGTGACCTCTCCGGATGGAGTAGAGGAGTTTCTGGATGAAGCGGCTATCTTCGACTTGGAGGCAAAAACGGAGGATCGCACCGATTTCTCTATTGCATTCTGGCATTCGGAAGCGCCTTTGAGAGGATTTAATGTCCGTTCGCGGTTGAGTGCCATGAATCCATTGTTGGATGGAGGGCGTGCGGCGAATCTTAAGCTGGAGCAGACCGGGATTAAATTTGCTACTCCGACAGTAAACAAGATCAATGCTTTGCCGGAGAGCCCTAATGAAGTTGCCGAGCGTATGATGATGATCGAACGTTTGGGAGGAGTACTTAAATATTCGGATGTGGCCGACCGTGTATTTCGTAGCAATCTTTTGATGATTGATTTGCATTTCCCGCGTGTACTGACAGAGATGGTTCGTATTATGCACCTTGACGGCATATCGCGTGTGAGTGAGTTGACGGAGATTATCAAACAAATGAATCCGCTGAAGATCAAGGATGAGCTGATAAACAAGCATAAGTTCTATGAATTTAAAATAAAGCAATTTCTGATGGCACTGGCATTGGGAATGCGTCCTGCAAAGATTTATACCGGGCTGGATTCGGCAGTGGAAGGTATTCTGCTGGTAGATGGTAATGGAGATGTGCTTTGCTACCATAAATCCGAGAAACAAGTGATGGAAGATTTCTTGTTTCTGAATACTCGCTTCGAAAAAGGATCTTTGGAGAAGGATAAATACGGATTTTTGGAGAGGGAGAATGGGGTCTATTATTTCAAACTAAACGCAAAGATCGGATTGGTCAAACGGTAGGAAAAAGTACAAAGTATTGAGACTGTCAAACTAATAATGATGATATACTTATATAAAACACTTGTCGCCCATGAAAACAAATGAAGTTTTAGAAAACATCAAGGCACGCCGTAGCGTGCGTGCTTATACGGAGCAACAAGTTCCGGAAGAAGATTTGCGGACAATCCTGGAGGCTGCAACGTATGCTCCGAGTGGAATGCATTTGGAAACATGGCATTTCACTGCTATTCAGAATGTCAGTAAACTGGCAGAACTAAATGAACGCATAAAAGGAGCTTTTGCTAAAAGTGATGATGTCCGTTTGCAGGAACGTGCCCGCAATAAGGCTTATTGCTGTTACTATCATGCCCCGACTTTGGTAATCGTTTCGAACGAACCTACTCAATGGTGGGCGGGTATGGATTGCGCTTGTGCAATAGAGAATATGTTTTTGGCTGCACAGTCTTTAGGTATCGGCTCTTGTTGGATCAATCAGTTAGGTACGACTTGTGATGATCCCGGAGTACGTGAATTTATCACTGCATTGGGAGTACCGGTTAGTCATAAAGTATATGGCTGTGTTGCGTTAGGATATGGCGATCCGAAGATTCCAATGAAAGAGAAGAAGGTAAAAGCGGATACCGTAACTATTGTTAAGTAGAAATCATACTTTCAGATTTACACTTGGACTTATCTTCTATGTCACAAAGCATAAGCCTTGGGGAAATCAATGTTTCTCCAAGGCTTCAGTTTGTTTGCCCCCTTGGCTTATAGAAATAAGCCCACACCTCAAGGAATGTGAGCCCCGGGCTTACTCAAAGGTATCATAGCGAGTGGGTAGCAACTTACGGTCTCCCAATGTGTTGTCTACACGTGCTACATTTGCCCAGAATTTATTATCGCGTACACTCTCTATCGGATAAGCTGCCTTCTCACGTGTGTAGGAATGTTCCCAACGGTCATTCACAACCTCGTATTCCGGATGCGGCGCGTTAGCCAATACATTATCGTTCTTGTCCGCTTCGCCATTCTTCACTTCCTGAATCTCTTTCCAGATATTCAGCATGACAGCTACGAAGTTATCCAATTCCGCCAAACTCTCGCTTTCCGTAGGTTCAATCATCAATGTGCCGTGAACAGGGAATGAGAGGGTAGGGGCATGATAATCGTAGTCCATCAAACGCTTGGCGATGTCATTTTCGGAGATACCGGTCTCTTCGTACACTTTGCGGCATTCCAGAATCATCTCATGACCAACAAAACCATTTGCTCCACGATAGACAATGCCGTATGTATCTTTCAGACAGGCAGCCAGATAGTTGGCGTTCAAGATCGCTATTTTAGTAGCTTGGGTGAGTCCTTCCGTACCCATCATCCGGATATATCCGTATGTAATGGGGAGAATACCCGCACTACCGAACGGAGCGGACGATACCTGATTCTGTGTATTGCCGAAGATACCGTGTCCGGGCAGGAAAGGAACCAGATGTTCCGCTACACAGATAGGACCTACTCCCGGACCTCCGCCACCGTGTGGTGAGGCGAATGTCTTATGAAGATTCAAGTGGCAGACATCCGCGCCGATGAATCCCGGATTAGTCAATCCCACTTGCGCGTTCATATTGGCTCCATCCATATATACTTGCGCTCCGCAAGCATGGATAATGTCGCAGATCTCTTTTATTTCCGTTTCAAATATACCGTGGGTGGAGGGATAAGTGATCATCAGCGCAGCCAATTCCTCCTTGTTCTCTTCGGCTTTGGTACGTAAGTCATCCATCTTCACATTTCCGTGCTCGTCGCACGCGCAGGTGATTGTTGTAAATCCCGCCTGGATAGCCGATGCAGGATTCGTTCCATGAGCCGATGCGGGTATCAATATCTTGTTCCGGTGTCCTTGACCTATACTTTCCAGATAGGCACGAATAACGCGAAGGCCCGTATATTCTCCCGCAGCCCCCGAATTCGGTTGTAGGCTGACACCGGCGAAGCCGGTAATAATCTTCAAGTCGTCACTCAAATTCCTTATAAGTTCACGATATCCTTCCGCCTGGTCTTCCGGAACTAACGGATGCATTCCCATAAACTCGGAACGGCTTAAAGGCAACATTTCTGCGGCTGCATTCAGCTTCATGGTGCATGATCCGAGAGAGATCATGGATTGCGCCAATGAGATATCCTTTCGATCCAAGCGTTTGATATAACGCATCATTTCCGTTTCCGTATGATATTTTCTGAACACTTCATGGGTAAGGAAAGGAGTCGTACGTTTCAAGGCTTTGCTGATCGTATTTCTTTCCGGGATGTCGTCTACCTTCTGATAGTCCTTTCCGGAGGCAATGGCGAAAATGGAAAGCAGCACATTAACGGCTGCAATGTCCGTTGTTTCGTCAATACTGAAACCTACGTCTCCGTTCTCGTAATACCTCAGATTAACTTCCTTGCTAAGAGCAATCGTGCGAATCTGTTGTGCGGAAACGTGTTCGGGCAATTCAAAACGCAGTGTGTCGAAATATTGTGCATTTACTTGCGTGTAACCGAATTTCTTCAGTTGCTTGTCGAGAAACACTGTGATACTGTGGATGCGGGAGGCAATGGTCGAAATTCCTTCCTGTCCGTGGTAGACTGCATAGAAGCCTGCCATTGTGGCCAGCAGAGCCTGTGCCGTGCATATATTTGAGGTCGCTTTTTCACGTTTGATGTGCTGTTCGCGAGTCTGCAATGCCATCCGGTAACAGAGTTTTCCATATTTATCTTTAGACCATCCGATGATTCGTCCCGGCATGTTCCGCTTATACTCATCCCGTGTGGCGAAGTAGGCTGCAGACGGACCGCCATAGAACATGGGTGTACCTAAACGTTGCGTTGTTCCAAACACGATGTCCGCTCCCCATTCTCCCGGAGGAGTCAGCAGGGCAAGGCTCAGAATATCGGCAGCAACAGCCACTTTGCATTCTGCCGTATGCGCTTTCTCTGTGAATGCGGCATAGTCTTCCACATTTCCGTTGGAATTGGGATATTGCAAGAGGCAGGCGAATATTTCCGGTGAAGGTTCGAACTCTTTATATTTGCCGACACGCAGTTCGATACCTTGAGGAACGGCACGTGTTGTCATAACAGCCAATGTCTGCGGGAAAATATTTTCGTCCACAAAGACTACATTGGCGCCGGACTTTTGCTGTGCGCGTGAGCGGAGGGCATACATCATACTTACGGCTTCGGCAGCGGCAGTACCTTCGTCGAGCAATGAGCAGTTGGCTAGCGGCATGGCGGTGAGGTCACATACGGCAGTCTGAAAGTTCATCAATGCTTCCAGACGTCCCTGTGATACTTCCGTCTGATAAGGAGTATAAGAGGTGTACCACACCGGATTCTCGAATACATTCCGTTGAATGACGGCAGGAGTAATCGTATTATACCAACCCAATCCAATATAGGTCGTATAAAGTTTGTTTTTACCAGCCAATGTGGCTATGTGTTTTCCAAATTCGTATTCCGTCAACGGACTAGTCAATGCAAGCGGTTCTTTCAGCCGGATATTGGCAGGAATTGTTTTGTCAATAAGTTCGTCTAATGATTCTACACCAATCTTGCGAAGCATTACGGCTGTGTCTTGTTCATTGATGCCGATGTGACGGCTAGCTAACAAATCGGTTTTCATAATTTGTGGGGGATTATATTTTATCTAAAAAAAGGGTTTTCTGCTTTTTCCATTCCGATGGTCGTAGGAGCACCGTGTCCCGGATATACGACGGTTTCGTTAGGGAGTACGAACAGACGGCTGCAAATGTGCTCTATCAGTTCGTCGAAGTTACCTCCTGTAAGGTCTGCACGTCCGATACTGCCTTGAAACAGGACATCACCGGAAAACATACAGTGCTCTTCTTTGCAATAGTACACCAGACTGCCGGGAGAATGGCCGGGCACATGGATTGCTTCCAGTTGGGTATGTCCGAAGGTGATAATATCTCCATCATGCAAGTATTTGCCCAATGGCACAGGGGCTTCCTGCAACTGAAAACCGAACATCCTACTTTGCTTCGGTGCTTCGTCGATCCAATATTCATCCGCTTTGTTTGCTTCTGCCGACAGACCGAACTCTTTGAGCATGAACGGGTTTCCGAAAATGTGATCCAAGTGTAGATGAGTATTCAGCAGATGTTTCACGTTCAGTTCATTTGATAGAATGAATTTTTTTAGTACCTGCTTTTCTTCTTCGTAAAAGCAGCCCGGATCGATAACAACCGCTTCCTTTGTTTCATCCCATAAAACATAACAGTTTACGGGAAACATATTAAACTCAAATCTCTTTATTTTCATGGTTCTCTATGATTTATCTTATATATCAAGCATATAGTTTCTAAATCGGAACATATACCACTTTTTTGGTTTCAAAGAACTCTTCCTTAAAATTGTCACTTAGGTTGTGAATGACCGTCTTATGTTTGAAAGGCATTGTTTCGTGTTCCAGCTCACCGCCTTTAAGGCAGATCAATCCGTTTGGCAACGCATTCTGCTGTTTGGAAGAAATGTTTTTCTTGATGATCTTTATCAGATCCGCCAGAGGCATGACTGCACGGCTGACAACGAAATCGAACATTCTCTTCTCTTCTTCGGCACGGGCATGGCGGAAAGTGACATTTTTCAATCCGATGGCATTTGCCACTTCAGTGGCTACGCGCACTTTCTTACCGATACTGTCAACCAGATGAAATTGGGTTTCCGGAAATAATATTGCTAAAGGAATGCCCGGAAAACCTCCGCCCGTACCTAAATCCATAACACTGGTGCCGGGACGGAATTGAATTACTTTTGCAATGCCTAACGAATGGAGCACATGATGTTCATATAAATTCTCGATATCCTTACGGGAGATAACGTTGATTTTTGAATTCCAGTCGATGTAGAGGTCATATAGAGCTGCAAATTGTTTACGCTGCTCTTCTGTCAGATCAGGAAAATATTTCAGTATGATTTCCACTGCTGTTTCGTTTTTTATGAAGTTTAATCTTTTAGTTCTCCCAGAATCGGGTTACTGCCTAATAAATGCTCCATCATCGGGAACGGCACGGTCACTTTCACAGGACCCATAGCGTATGGAGTGATATCGTAGACATTGTAATAGAAAGTTACCCCTTCTTTGCTTAAATAGAAATTTTCGGTTGGAGTGATGTCTCCGGTAGAAGCATAGCCCATGTCTTCCAATGCTTCGTGAGTCGTCACTTTATTATCAGCCATGAGCTGGTTCCATATTAAGTCGGTCAGCGCATCTTTATATTCTCCTACGAAGATGTCATCGAGACGGAGCGGACGCATCAGTGTGAGGTCCATATTCAGATAGGTAGTCATGTAAATGCCGTGTGCGCCTCCGGTATATTCGTTATAGTCGATGCGATATACAAGCAAGTCCTTTTCATATAGTTGTACATGGCTTTCTATACCTTTATAATATGAATACCAGGCACCGATGGAGGATTCGTCCTCTTTGTCTTTTTCGTCTTCGGCATACATCGGTTCCAGATCACGGCGATATTCGTTGACATAATTCTCTGTATATTGCTTTATAACCTCCTCCGGCTTTTCTCCGATATACTTGTCGCCGAAACAAGCGGATATGAAATAGGCATTCAGACTGTCTTTCAGCATATCATCCGTTGACTTGTCGGAATAGGTGAAATTGATGATGATGTTACATGCCGGTTTGGCTGTATCATTAAAGAGGTGTACCGTCTCATTTACCCGGATACTATCGAACTGTAACGCACCAGTGTTTTTGTTCATCTTGTCATGACAAGAAAAGAAAAAGCCGCTTACTGAAAGTATAATAGCAAGCAAACTGACATATTGTTTTTTCATACTCGTTTTTTCTATAAATTCTACATTTGTTCTATCATTCACTATTGACAAATATAGATGAAATTCATGAATCGGACGAATAAAAACAGAAAAATATTCAGGTATTCGCTCTTTCGGTAAGCTGCTTTTCTTGTAGAGTGCGGGAATTAGGCTTAGTGGTTGCAGACTTTACTTATGTCTACTGTAAACCCATTTTCTACCGGCATGAATTTTCCTTTCTTCTTCAGAAATTCGATGAGGGTATCCACATCCATATCTTCTGCCGAACAGGCATAGAAATGCTGTTGTTTACCGAATTTTTGAATGATTGCTTCCCGTAATGATGCTTCCGAGTAGCTATTGCCTTCCATCATTTTTTCTGCAAAGATAAGGCAGAGATTGCCCGGAGGTTGTAACATATGTGACAATGTTATATTAATATTCATTGAAAATTGAAAATAACCATTTCGCCATGTGTCCCTATTCTGAAGGGTGGTCCCCATAGAGACAATCCGGAAGATACATATATATGCGTGTTTCCCCATTGGCGATAACCGTGGCTTTGCATATATAATCAGTCACCCAATTGATAGGCCATGTTTGTCCGTGGTGTGTATGCCCGCTGAATTGCAAGTCGATGCCGGCAGCTTCCGTTTCTTTCAGGTTAAAAGGTTGATGATCCAATAATATACCGGTACACGGGGCAAAAGGGGATATATCGGAATACGTTTTAATTTAGCTAGGAATAGTGAGTAAAAACAGGAAATAGCGAACAAAGAAACTTGAAAAAGAAAAAAAGAAAGGTAATCAAAAGACTGATAAGAAGTAATTGAACAAATACCTGTGTTAGCTTGTTTCTATTAATAAACAATGGTTCTTTCCCGACTCCTTAAAAGGAGTCGGGAAAGGCGTAAACTATAATTATATGGGTAACACAATAAAGAAGGCATTTCCTGTGCTTAATATGCACTGTGCAGGATGTGCTAATAATGTAGAAAAAACAGTGAAAAAATTGCCGGGAGTTATCGAGGCTTCCGTTAATTTTGCTACCAATACGTTAACTGTTTCTTATGAGAAGGATCAACTGACTCCCGGAGAAATCCGTGCGGCTGTGCTTGCGGCAGGTTATGACCTGATTGTGGAAGAAGCCCACAGGGAGGAACGCCGGGAAGAGGAGCAGCATAAGCGCTACACTCGTTTGACGTGGAAAGTGATTGGGGCTTGGATTTTGGTAGTACCGTTGCTGGTATTTTCCATGATACTGATGCATGTACCATACTCTAATGAGATTCAGATGGTACTTGCTATCCCTGTCATGGTCTTTTTCGGAGGTGGTTTCTTTACCGGAGCTTGGAAACAGGCTAAACTGGGACGGAGCAATATGGATACACTGGTTGCACTTAGTACTTCCATTGCTTTTCTGTTCAGTCTGTTCAATACGTTCTTCCCCGAATTTTGGTATGCTCGTGGATTGGAACCGCACGTCTATTATGAGGCTTCTGCGGTGATTATCGCTTTCGTTCTTACCGGAAAATTGATGGAGGAGCGTGCTAAAGGCAATACCTCGACTGCTATTCGCAAGTTGATGGGAATGCAGCCTAAAGTTGCCCGGGTTCTGCGCAATGGAGCGGAAGAGGAGATTCTGATCGAGAACCTCCAGATAGGTGATATGGTTGTTGTACGCCCGGGAGAACAGATACCGGTGGACGGTCAGCTTTCCGAAGGCGATTCGTATGTTGACGAAAGTATGATTAGTGGTGAACCGGTTCCGGTAGAAAAGAAGAAAGGCGATAAAGTCTTGGCAGGAACGATCAACCAGCGTGGCTCGTTCATCATATATGCCACACAGGTAGGTAGTGAAACGGTGCTTGCCCGCATCATTTCCATGGTGCAGGAAGCACAGGGCAGCAAAGCTCCCGTACAACGTATTGTCGACCGCATTACCGGAATTTTCGTACCTGTCGTATTGGGGATTGCTATCCTGACATTTGTTTTATGGGTTGCCATCGGTGGCAGTGAATATATCTCTTATGGTATTCTGTCGGCTGTTTCTGTCCTTGTCATTGCTTGTCCGTGTGCTTTGGGACTTGCTACGCCTACTGCATTGATGGTGGGAATAGGCAAAGCTGCCAGCCAGCATATTCTGATTAAAGACGCGGTAGCTTTGGAACAAATGCGTAAAGTGGATGTCGTTGTACTGGATAAAACCGGGACATTGACCGAAGGACACCCTACTGCTACCGGATGGTTATGGGCACAATCGCAGGAACCTTATTTCAAAGATGTGCTTTTAGCTGCGGAAATGAGATCGGAACATCCGCTTGCCGGTGCTATCGTGTCTGCTCTTCAAAACGAGGAGAAGGTAAAACCCGCTGCATTGGACAGCTTCGAGAGTATTACGGGAAAAGGAATCAAGGTCTCTTATGAGGGAGATACCTATTGGGTAGGTAGTCATAAACTCCTAAAAGATTTCAGTGCGACAGTAAATGATGTGATGGCTGAAATGCTGGTTCGCTATGAATCGGATGGCAATGGTATCATCTACTTTGGACGTGAAAATGAATTATTGGCTATCATTGCTGTTTCTGACCCGATAAAGGCTACTTCTGCCGAAGCGGTAAAAGAACTGAAACGTCAAGGTATTGACATCTGTATGTTGACGGGTGACGGGCAACGGACGGCATTAGCTGTTTCTTCCCGTTTAGGGATTGAACGTTTTGTCGCTGACGCTCTGCCGGACGATAAGGCCGAGTTTGTGCGTGAGCTTCAAATGCAGGGAAAGAAAGTCGCTATGGTAGGAGATGGTATCAACGATTCGCAGGCTTTGGCACTGGCTGACGTGAGCATTGCCATGGGGAAAGGAACTGATATTGCTATGGACGTAGCTATGGTAACTTTGATGACATCGGATTTATTGCTGCTTCCTAAAGCTTTTCAGTTGTCAAAGCAGACAGTTAAACTGATTCATCAGAATCTTTTCTGGGCGTTTATTTATAATCTGATCGGCATTCCTATTGCTGCCGGTATCTTGTTTCCATTGAACGGTTTGTTATTGAATCCGATGTTGGCAAGTGCTGCAATGGCCTTCTCCAGTGTGAGCGTAGTGCTCAATTCATTGAGCTTGGGAAGAAAATGAGTAAGCGACTGTAAAAAGAAAACAAACTGTAAGTAAATAATAAACGGTGAATACTTTGCGGATTATGCGCAACTTGTTCACCGTTCGTTTTTTGGGGTTCGTTGTTTATAATTTTATCCTCTATCGCTCTTCACAGGAATTATCTGTTCCTGAATTCCAATGGTGTCATTCCTGCGTACCGTCTAAAATACTTACCAAAGAATGAGGCACTGGGGAAATTTAGAGAATAAGCTATCTCTTGAATAGTCATATTAGTTCCTTTCAGTTTCGCTTTGGCGTCCATGACCACAATATACGCAATGGTATCCAACACACTTTTGCCTGTCACTTGTTTTACGGTTGTACTTAGATGTTGAAGCGATATTCCTAGTTTATCTGCGTAGAATTGTGCACGACGTTCATCTTTATAATTCTCGGTGATGGCTTGAATCAATTCCCGGCAAATTTCCTTTTTACGGTTCGAACTATTGTTTTCACCCGGAAATTTACGATATATCAACCGTATGCTTGTCAAGATAGTCTGAAGAGATAATTCAACCAATTCAGAATCCATTTCAAAGTTCTCATTACAACTGACACGCGATAATAGAGCAAAATAGTCTTTCAGATAGCTGGCTACTTCTTCATTGAGAGGGATTACCGGCTGTTCTATCAGTTTTGGATATTCATTACCGATGTTTTTCATCAGATTGATTCGTTCGGCACAATAGGCGGAGAAACCGGCAAAGCAGAGGCATACTTTTTCTGTTTTCTCCCGAAATTGGATGATTGTTCCCGGTAACAATGTTATCAGGTCATTAGGACGAATTTCATAATCAAGCAGATTGATGGAGGCTTTCATCGAGCCTTCGGTGCAGATGGCAACAATACATGCCTGCAACCGACACGATTGCTTATAAATATTGAGAATGTCTTCCGTAACATTCGTCCATGCTAATACTTCGGTAGGCAAGTCTACCTGTGGGAAGTCCATTTTCATAGTTGTGTTTGTTATATTTACAGTGCAAAAGTACATATTTTCTTTTTATTTCTTACCTTTGTTTTTATGAAAACAACTTTTATCGATTGGAATTTAATACCGTATGCCGAAGCATGGCAACGGCAGGCGGAGTGGTTTGACGGTGTAGTTCGGGCAAAAGCCCAGAGTGAAGTCTATGAGAACCTCATTATTATGTGTGAGCATCCGCACGTTTATACATTGGGGCGCAGTGGAAAAGAAAATAATATGTTGCTGAGTGATGAGCAGCTGAAGGCGATTGGCGCTACTCTTTATCATATAGATCGGGGAGGGGACATCACTTATCATGGTCCCGGACAGTTGGTGTGTTATCCGATATTGAATTTGGATGAATTTGCATTAGGACTAAAGGAATATGTTCATTTGTTGGAAGAAGCGGTGATACGTGTATGTGCATCTTATGACATTGAAGCGGGGAGGTTGGAGAAAGCTACAGGCGTATGGTTGGAAGGTGATACCCCTCGTGCCCGTAAGATTTGTGCGATAGGAGTAAGGAGCAGTCATTATGTTACAATGCACGGGTTGGCATTGAATGTAAATACGGATTTACGGTATTTCAGTTATATTCACCCTTGCGGGTTTATTGATAAAGGCGTCACTTCTCTTCGTCAGGAATTGAAACGTGAGATACCTATGGACGAAGTGAAGCAGCGCCTTGAAAATGAATTTAGAAAACTATTCCGAATCCCAGTTGCCAAGTTTGGTGCATAAGGCAATCCTTATCGGCCAGTGCATAAGAGAAATCGACGCGCATTGGCCAGAAATTAATTCCACAACCCAGCGTACCATAGTTACCTATTCCTTTATCATTGTCTCCGAAATGATATCCTGCGCGGACTACTCCATATTTCAGGAAGTTATATTCGGCTCCTATTCCTGCTTGCAAATGCCGGATTTCGGAAGGAAGAAGATAGTTGAAGTCAAGTGCTACTTGCAAACGATTCTCCACGCTGAATGGAAGGTCGACACTACCTCCCAATCCCAATCGTGCAGGCAATTTCTGACCATCCAGCTTTTTGCCCAAGTTGGCGGCTTGGAAACCGATAGACCAAGAAGCCATTCCATCCAGAAGATCCGTATTCCGATAATAGGTGGCACCAAAGTCAAGAGCGACACTGCTCTTGCTATCTGCTTCCTTTGCTACTTTTTCTTGCAGATATCTGAATGTCAATGACAGTGATAAGTTCTTGGCTACATTCCTGAAGTAGGCAGCTTCCAAATCCCATATACGGGGACGGTAATCCATTATTTTAGGATCCTTGAAGTGGCGGAATCCCAAAGCAAATCCATGAATACCTTCTCTTCCGATCCGATAGAAAAGAGATGCGCTGTGCAGCGCACAGTCCTTGTTGATATCAGCGTATGAATAACTAGCGCCCATTGCTTCCTGTGAGAAAGCGATTGTAGAGGCGTTATGAAAGATAGCTGTGCTACCGTTATCGGTGATAGCTAATCCTGTACCTGCCATACCTGCCGATTGGGCATCCGGAGTAAGTTCCAGAAAGTTGGCATTTGCCATTTCTTGTGCTCCCAGCAAAGCGGGGAATAAGCACGAGGCTAGAAGGAAATGTTTAACTCGTTTCATAATTCGTTATTTTTTTAGTGAGACATTCGGACAACACGTATACCTGTCCACGATTTATTATTGTTAAGCATATGATTGAGGGGCTTATCACTGACAACTACTTTTCCCAGTGTAGAGGAAGCATGTAGCAGATGCAGTTTCCCTTTTATATATTGCGCTATCCCAACGTGAGCAATGTCCAGCCCGGGAAGTTTCGTTGTGATGGCAATAATATCTCCGTCCATAATCCAGGATAATCCATTTTCCGGTAATTCGCTTTTCGGCAGCCAATGTACGATTTTCCCGGATAATGCTTTCTCGTATTCGGTCATTCGGGTTACGTTTTCCGGAGAATTGGCTAACTTTTTATATAGTTTTGGGTGAGCGGACATATAAGAGAGGCTTAATTGAAGAGTTTGTACGCTGTTCTCTGCCGTCACATCCGTAAGGAATCCTTGACGGATACCATTCTCGATCCAATCGGAGGTGTAATGCAAACGGGAAGGATATCCGTCGATAATTCCATCTCTGTAGCGTATCTTTTGCAGGTTCTCAGTAAAAGAAGATCCGAGAGCTTGCGCCAGTGTGTATTCTACAAAAGTGAGGCAATCCACTGCATCGGTCCGGATAACCAGCTCTTCTTCTCCATCCCGGTCTAGCGTATTGGCCACATATTTGGTTCCCAAATAAGACTTTCCGATTTGCAGCATCGTTCGAGAGTCCTGCGGAGTAAGCTCCGCAGGCTGTTGTTGGGCAAAAGTCATTGCACTTATAAACGATACTATGACGGATAAAAGTCTCCTCATGTTTGCTTATTTAATTTTCATTGAGGCTTTGATAAAATAGAGAATCAGCAGGGCGTATGCTCCTAATGCCAACACTTCCGACCAAGTATTGTTCAGCCATGCTTCGTTCACCAAGTTGATTCCACCGAAGCGCATCGCGGCACTGATAACCCCCATTAACGCGCCACCGGCAATGAAACCGGAAGCCAGCAATGTTCCTTTTTCTCCTCTTTCCGTATTGATAGTCGAATCTTTGCTGCGGCTGGTCACAAACCAATTGACAGCTCCGCCTACAACCAACGGCACATTCAGTTCCAATGGAATAAACATACCTAGTGCGAAAGCTAATGCAGGAATCTTGCAAAGAGTCAGAATAATTGCTAAGACAGCACCGATGCCATATAATAACCAGGGTGCGCCTACACCACTCATCAACGGTTCGATAACAGCAGCCATCGCATTTGCCTGTGGAGCAGCTAATGCTCCGCTCGTAAATCCATATGTCTTATTCAGGATAATCATTACACCGCCTACAGTTGCAGCCGATACAATTGTTCCCAAGAACTTCCAGGTCTCCTGTTTGGCAGGGGTACTTCCCAGCCAATAACCGATTTTCAAGTCGGTAATGAAACCTCCGGCCATTGAAAGTGCAGTACATACCACACCGCCCATCACTAATGCTGCAACCATGCCTGAAGGGCCTTTCAGTCCTACGGCTACCATCACTACAGAAGCCAGAATCAGTGTCATCAATGTCATACCCGATACGGGATTTGTACCGACAATTGCAATCGCATTGGCGGCTACCGTAGTGAACAGGAAAGAAATGCCGGCAACTAGAAGAATCGCTACCAATGTGTGTAGCAGATTTCCTTGCATTACATCAAAGTAGAAGAACAGTACGATGAGTATCAAAGTGATGATAGAACCGATTGCAATAATCTTCATCGAGAGATCCCGTTGTGTACGGATGATGTTTTTCTCTACATTGCCTTTACCGCCCATCTCTTTGGCAGCCAGCCCAACTGCACTTTTAATGATTCCCCATGAACGGATGATACCAATGACACCTGCCATAGCAATACCGCCGATACCAATGCTCTTAGCGTAATATTTGAATATTTCTTCCGGACTCATCATTCCTACAGTGGATGTAATCTCCGGATTCCATGCATTCAGCACACTGTCTCCCCAAATAGCGGACATTCCCGGAATGATAATCCACCATACAGCCAATGAACCGGCGCAGATGATGGAAGCATATTTTAATCCGACTATATAACCTAATCCCAATACGGCAGCTCCGGTATTTACCTTGAATATCAGTTTGGCTTTTTCCGCCAGCATTTCTCCGGCACTGCACACACGGGTCGTAAAATTCTCATTCCACCAACCGAATGTGGCTACGATAAAGTCATATAGTCCACCAATCATTCCCGCTATCAGCAAGGGTTTGGCTTGGCTTCCGCCTTTTTCTCCGGAGATCAATACCTGTGTGGTAGCTGTCGCTTCAGGGAAAGGGTATTTGCCATGCATATCACTTACGAAATATTTCCGGAAAGGAATCAGGAACAGAATTCCCAGTACACCACCCAGCAGGGAACTGATGAATACCTGCATGAAAGTAACTGTCATCTCTGGATATTTTGCCTGAAGGATATAAAGAGCAGGAAGTGTGAAGATCGCTCCGGCCACAATCACTCCGGAACAAGCTCCGATAGACTGGATAATAACATTTTCTCCTAACGCATTTTTTCTTTTGGCAGCTCCGGAGACTCCTACAGCAATAATGGCGATAGGAATAGCCGCCTCGAATACTTGGCCTACCTTTAATCCCAGATAGGCTGCGGCGGCTGAGAAGAGGATTGCCATAGCAATACCCCATGCTACCGACCAGAAGTTAACTTCCGGATAATTTTTTGAGGGACTCATCAACGGGTTGTATACTTCCCCCGGTTTCAATTCTCTAAACGCATTCTCGGGCAACCCGGTGAATTTGTCTTCTTCTTGTTTCATAGTTTTATAATTTGCTAATGTGTCAATTTACGTTTCCGTCTTCAAAGTAAACAAAAAAAAAGGAGAACCGAAAGATTCTCCTTTATGTAATAGCCTAAAATTTTTTATTTAGCGTCTTTTGCTACCATATCGCCCTCAATATACAATCTTACCATCTCTGTTTTGGCGTTGGTACGCAAAGTGATTGATTTCTTGAAATGTCCCGGATATTTGCCTGTTCCGTTATAAGTCACTTTGATTGTACCTTTTTTGCCCGGCATGATAGGTTCTTTCGTATATTCGGGTACAGTACATCCGCATGAAGCTACTGCCTGGTGGATTACCAAAGGAGCGTCACCGATATTAGTAAAGGTAAATATACAACTAACTACCGGACTGTTTTCTGAGAACTTGCCGAAGTCGTGAGTTGTTTTGTCAAACTTAATATCTGCATTGGTTTGAGCAAATGCAAAACTTGCCCCCATTACTAACAAAGTCATAAAAAAAAGTATCTTTTTCATTTTTCCTTCTCTTTTTTGATTACAAGTGCCAAAGGTAATGCTTTTTCCCTTAAAATATACTTTATAGAGTGCGAAATAGTATTAAACGGATTGTATTTGCTATTTGGCAAGCTCGAATCCAAGCATCATTCCGTCATAGTTATCGGCCAGAGAACTAACGGCTTTGAGTGCGGTACTGTTGCTTTTACTACCGATAAACGCCATTAATTTTAGCAATTTATCCGAGTTGAATAACAATTCCAGTGAATTAGAACTGCAATTCACTTTAGCGTGCAGGTTCAGCAATCGCAAATATTTCAAGTCCACTTGTTTGGTGGAAGCATTGTAGGAGTAAGTTCCTTTCAATGTTTTCTTTCCCACTGTGCTGGTGAAAGTACTGTCTGCATTGAACGTGAAACTCATTTGCCCATCCTTAATGCCAATCTTGCTCAACTGCTCGTTCAACTTGTTTTCCGCCATTGTCGCTGCGGCTGCACCTCCTGCTTTCATCAGCAGATTATCCGATTCGAACTCGACGGCTGAGCTTTTGTAACTCCATGTTCCAGTCATGTCGATCGTCTCAGTGTTTCCTGTAATGGCGTTCACAACTTTTGAGATGTTGTCCTTATTCAATAAGTCCGCCCATGATTGTGCCTGGCTGTTAGTTGCCGTCAGCATAAATACCACCATCAAGGTAGCAGATAAAAAATTCTTCTTCATTTTCATTTTATATTGAGATCTTTGTTTATGCTTTCTATATAATCAAGTATTTCTGTCCGTCCGGTGCGGTTTTCCGAAGAAGAAATAAAGTAGGGAGGGAGTTCTTCCCATTGTTTGCTCAGTTCACGGAGATAAGCATTGATATTCATCTTCAATCGTCCGCTTTTCAGTTTATCGGCTTTGGTGAAAATGATAGAAAAAGGAATGCCGTTTTCCCCCAGCCATTCCATGAATTCGAGATCAATCTTTTGAGGTTCCAAGCGACTGTCTATTAATAAAAAAAGGTTTGTCATCTGCTCCCGTTCAAGAATATAATCCTCGATTATCGTGCGTATCTGGTCTTTCCCTTTCTGACCGCGACGGGCATAGCCATATCCCGGAAGATCGACAAGATACCAGTTTTTATTAATCAGGAAATGGTTGATAAGCATAGTTTTTCCCGGAGTGGCAGAAGTCATAGCCAATCCCTTGCGGGCGGTCAACATATTGATAAGACTCGATTTTCCTACATTAGAACGACCGATGAAAGCATATTCGGGAAAAGTGCCTGCCGGACATTTCTTCACGTCTGTGTTGCTAATCACAAATTCTGCGCTTGTTATTTCCATTTTCTAGTCATTTGTTTCTTTGACATCAATATTAGTCCTGCAAAGGTAAGTGTTCCATTTAACATTAGCAATTCATAACCGAATTTATATCCGGTTTCCTTTCCAATCCACCAATCGGCGAGGTAACAGAGTAGGGGTGAAAGGATAGCTATCAACGGAACCCACCGATCGTTGGTTTGTCTGCGGGTAAAAAGTCCGAAAGCAAACATACCTAATAAGGGACCGTAAGTATAAGAGGCGATGATATAGATCGCGTCAATTACACTTTTATTGTTTAGAGTTTCTACGAGGCAGATGAAGAAAGCCAGTAAGACTGAAAGGGATAAATGTACCTTATTCCTTTTGCGGCGTGCCGTTTCTTCACTGTCTTTTTCCGTATTCAGCAAATCCACGCATACGCTGGTTGTCATGGCCGTCAGTGCGGAGTCCGAGTTGCTGAAAGCGGCTGCGATAATACCGATTGTAAAAAGTATCAGAACGGGTCGTCCCAGATAGCCTTGCGCTGCAAACATGGGTAAAATATCATCATTCATAGCAGGTAATGCCAATTGCATTTGTTCGGCTAATGTAATCAGTAATATTCCCAGACACAAGAATAGAAAGTTTAGCGGAATAAATGAGAATCCGTAACAATACATATTCTTCTGTGCTTCGCGAAGATTACGGCAAGACAGATTCTTTTGCATCATGTCTTGGTCGAGTCCGGTCATTACAATCACGATGAAGATACCGCTAAAGAACTGTTTAAAGAAATTTTGCCGGGATACCCAATCATCCATGACAAAAATTCTGCTGTGTTCATTGTGCTGAATGGTCTGGATAATGCCGTTAAAATCCAGTCCTAATTCTTGAATTGTAAAATAGATAATAAAAATCAGTGCTGCTATCAGACAGAAAGTCTGCAAAGTGTCTGTCCATACAATCGTTTTTATTCCGCTTTTGTGGGTATACACCCATACTAAGGCAACCGATCCGACAGCGATTATCCAAAAGGGAATATGCATCTCCTGAAATACATAAGTGTGGAGAATGAGACAAACCAGATAGAGTTTGGCTGCCGTTCCCAACATACGCGACAATAAAAAGAAAAACGAGCCGGTACGATAGGCGCGCGTTCCGATGCGTGTGCCGAGATAGCCGTATATACTTGTCAAGTTGAGTTTATAGTATAAGGGAAGCAATATATGCGCTACCACCATATATCCGAAGAAAAAGCCGAATACCGTCTGCATATATGTCATATCCATGCCACGCACCATGCCGGGAACAGAAACGAAGGTCACTCCGGAAATAGAGGCGCCGATCATGCCAAAAGAAACTACATACCAAGGAGATTTATTCTCTCCCTTGAAGAACGCTGCATTCGATCCGCCTTTATATCCGGTGATACGGGCTATTAATAATAATACCGCAAAGTAGCATATTATAGTGACAAGTATCATCATATCGACTGCAAAGGTAGTGTTTTTTGTAGGTATTATAACAATAATCTGTATCTTTGCGCCAAAATATCGATAGAACGTAATTATTATCTATGAATCAACAATATCCTTCCATATTACTCGAAAAGGCGGTCGGTGAATTTTCCAAGTTGCCGGGTATAGGACGTAAAACGGCCATGAGGCTTGTTTTGCATCTGCTTCGTCAGGATACGGCCACCGTAGAGGCTTTCGGAAATTCCATCATGACATTGAAACGAGAGGTGAAGTACTGTAAGGTATGTCATAACATATCTGATACTGAAATTTGCCAGATCTGCGCCAATCCACAACGGGATGCTTCCACTATTTGCGTAGTAGAGAATATCCGCGACGTGATGGCGGTAGAAGCAACCCAGCAATATCGGGGGCTCTATCATGTTTTAGGAGGGGTCATTTCTCCAATGGACGGAGTGGGACCGAGCGACCTTCAGATTGAAAGTCTGGTGCGGCGGGTATCCGAAGGAGGAATTAAGGAGGTAATTCTGGCTTTGAGCACAACGATGGAAGGAGATACTACCAATTTCTATATCTATCGTAAATTGGATAGACTAGGGGTTAAACTGAGTGTGATTGCGCGTGGCATATCCGTTGGAGATGAATTGGAATATGCCGATGAAGTAACTTTGGGACGTAGTATTGTGAACCGGACTCTTTTCACCGGAACTGTATAATTTAATATTTAGAAATTTAGAACGAACATGGAAGAACAGATAAAACGTGCTGTCAGGAATTTGAATATAGGTTATGTTTTCTTTTGGGTATTTCCGGCTTTTCTGCTTGGAGCAGGGGAGTTCGATCTCTTGCCCGTAGGAAATCTGGTAGATAATGTACAGGCTACTTATTATTTTGAGACTATCGGCATTCTGTTGACGGCACTTTGCGTACCTCTTTCTTTGAAGCTATTCAGCTTGGTGCTCAAAAAGAAAATAGACAATATGACTATCACGCTAGCACTGAAACGTTATGTGCAATGGAGCATTGTCCGATTGGGAATACTTGAAGTTGCCATTGTAGCCAACATCCTATGTTACTATTTGACATTAAGCAGTACCGGCAATCTTTGTATGCTCATTGGCTTGACGGCTTCTCTTTTCTGTCTGCCCAGTGAGAAAAGATTGCGTAACGAACTTCACATCACAAAAGACTAAAGCGCATGAAACAATCTTATCTGACAAACGAGCGCATCTATCTTCGTGCAGTAGAGCCGGAAGATATGGATATTATGTACGAGATGGAGAATGATCCTTCTATGTGGGATATCAGCAATTTCACAGTCCCTTATTCCCGTTATGTACTGCGCCAATATATCGAAGGCTCACAATGTGATGTCTTTGCAGACAAGCAATTACGCTTGATGATTGTGAGTAAATCCGATCATGACATACTAGGCACTATTGATATTACTGATTTTGTTCCGCTCCATTCGCGTGGAGAGGTCGGTATTGCCGTGCATAAAAACTATCGTCGGCAAGGCTATGCAACCGATGCGCTGAAGCTACTTTGCGAATATGCTTTCGGTTTTCTGTCCTTGAAGCAGCTCTATGCACACGTGGCAGTGGACAACGAGGTCTGTCTGAAACTATTTGCATCATGTGGCTTTACCCAATGCGGACTCTTAAAGAACTGGTTACAGGTAGAGGGATGCTATAAAGATGCCGTACTTCTTCAATGTCTGAATCCCCGAAAATAACTGAATTCCTATAAGATAGGTGATGAAAGCCTAAATGTCAGTTCAGCGTAGGCACTTGTGGGAAACGTGACCACGTTTCATACTTGCTGCCTAGCTTTTCCAAAGCCTCTTTCCACATATCTTTGGTGTCGTTTCTCATCAGATATGAGTTCTCTTCTTCGGATACCAGCCATGTGTTTTCCTTTATCTCACTATGTAACTGATTGCTTTCCCAACCGGAATATCCCAAGAAAAAGCGGATACATTCATTCACTTTATTCCCTTGCAATATATATTTCTTTATTTCTTCAAAATCACCGTTTAGGAAAAGCCCCTTACTGACAGGGATAGAGCCGGGAATTTTCTCTAGAGTATGGAGGTAGAATAAAGTATCAGTCGCTACAGGACCACCCTTGTAGAGAGGTATTTCATCCAAATACTTAAATTCCATGACAACATCATTGAGAAGCAGTGGCAATTGTTTATTGATGACCAATCCCATAGTTCCTTCCTCCGTATGATCGACCAGTAGAATTACGGATCTGCCAAACGTTGCATCGCGTAAAAAAGGTTCGGATATCAAAATCTTTCCTCTTGACGGCAATACATTATTCGATTGAATCTTAAATATGTCCAGGTTGATATTCATGCCCCTAAATTAATAAAAAAAACGGAATAACTATCGTTATTTCCGTTTTTTTTGATTTAGCAGGGTGCTTTTATGGATGTCTTACCGCAAACGTCAGGCTACCGGATGATTTTCTGCAAATAATCTCATTCTTTCATCAAGTTGTGCATATTGATGGTCTTTAATAAAAGAGGTACACGCGCGCAAACCTTCCTGATGACTTCCGGTAGTCACTAATGAGATAGCGCTTACACCGTAGTACATCAGCTCCTTGGCAAGCTCACCGCTAGTCATTCCCGGATATCCGATTGTGAAATAAAATCCGTCTGCAATAGGATCACCCAAGTCATTGTCATATACCAGATGGAACCCGTGATGCAGGAAGATATCTTTCAACTTCTTCGCTCTTTCACCATATATTTTCACTTCATTGAGGAAATTGTATTGTCCTTCATTAGCAGCTTTCAGCATGGCAGCCATAGCGAACTGTGCAGAATGACTCGTTCCGGAAGAAAGTGCATAGAGCACCCGATGAATGAAGACGGTCCCGAAAGTTCCGCCGCCGTACCGTTTTGTCAGTCCCGGATAACTTCTGTGATATAACTTGTCGGAAATACAACTTACACCGATACGTTGTCCGGCATAGCTGAACGCTTTCGAACCGGAAATCAACAAGACATAATTATCCGTATAATGAGCTACCGACGGTTGGTAAGGAGCCTGATACGGCTTGCTCAAATCCTGCCGGAAGTCCATTGCGAAATAGGCCAGATCTTCCAGTACAATCACATCATATTGCGTAGCCAGTTCACCGATAATCCTCAACTCTTCATCTTTCAAGCAGATCCAACTAGGATTATTGGGGTTTGAGTAGATGATTGCAGATATATTGCCTTTCTTCAAATAACTCTCCAATTTTTCTTTCAATTTGTCGCCTCGGTAATCGTATACATCGAATGTCTCGTATTTCTGCCCCATCACAACCAACTGCTGCTTCTGCACCGGAAAACCGGGATCGATAAACAGAATCGTATCTTTCTTTTCATCGCATTGGCTGCAAGTGAGGAAAGAAGCGAATGTGCCTTGCATAGAACCGGTAACAGGTACACAGCCTTCCGGGCTTAAATCCACATTAATAAATGCCTTGATAAAGTTAGAAGCCTCCTTTTTCAATTCGGGCAGTCCGTTAATGTCCGGATATAGGCTGGCTATCCCTTTTTGTAGCGCTTCAACCTCTGCTTTCACCCCAACGGCAGAAGGGGGAAGTCCCGGAACACCCATTTCCATCTTAATAAACTCAACCCCTGATGCGGCTTCCGCTTTTGAAGCAATAGCTTTCACTTCACGAATGGTTGCTTTAGAAAAATCGACAATTTGAAACTCATTTATGGTTTCATCAATCAGATGTCGTTCAATTGGTGTATTTTTCATTCTATTTTCTATTTTATGTAATAGCTGCAAATGTACACGATAATTCTTAATAAACCCACTTTTTCAGAAAAAAGATATGAAAGCTATTGTAGGTTTCAAAAAAATATCTACCTTTGCATCCGCAATCAAGAGGATTGTGATTGTCAAATGATATTTTGGTGCGTTAGTTCAGTTGGTTAGAATACATGCCTGTCACGCATGGGGTCACGGGTTCGAGTCCCGTACGCACCGCTTCTCAACCAAGAGAGTAATAAAAAATCCCTCTGATTCTCAATGAATCAGAGGGATTTTTTATTACTCTCTTCTATTATTCTTTATTTCCGTTGTACCCCCATTTTACATAAATGGCTCCCCAAGCGAATCCGGCTCCAAATGCTGTGAAAATCAGATTATCTCCCTTTTTGAACTTATTCTCAAAGTCCCAGAGGCAGAGCGGAAGTGTACCGGCACTTGTGTTGCCATACCGTTCTATGTTCACCATGACTTTCTCCGGCGGTATTCCCAACCGTTGTGTGACTGCCGCGATAATGCGTTGATTAGCTTGATGGGGAATCACCCAATCGATCTCCTCCTTGCTAAGATGATTCCTTTCGATCAGAGCCTCGCAAGCATCGGACATATTGGCTACTGCATATTTGAACACGGTGCGTCCTTCCTGATAAATATAATGCATCTTGTTATCCAACGTATAGTAGGAGGGAGGACATACCGAACCGCCTGCTTTTATATGCAAGAAAGGCAACCCTTTACCATCCGTTCTCAATACCGCGTCCATGATCCCCACATTCTCCGTTGTTGCCTCCAGCATGACAGCACCACCACCGTCACCGAAGATAGGACAAGTAGCACGATCTGTATAATCTATGATGGACGACATCTTCTCGGCTCCTATTACGATTACCTTCTTATAGTTTCCCGAACGGATAAAATTAGCCCCCGTCTCCAATGCATATAAGAATCCGCTGCACACAGCCTGCATATCGAAGGCAAAAGCATTTTTCAATCCCAACCTTTCGCATACGATTGAGGCGGTTGAAGGGAAACGATAGTCGGGTGTGGTGGTAGCGACGATAACCAGATCGATGTCGTCCTGATTGGTTTTTGTGCGTTGTATCAACTGTTTGGCCGCTTTACGCGCTATGTATGAAGTACCGAGTCCCTCTTCTTTTAAGATACGCCTTTCCTTAATGCCGATACGTCCCATAATCCATTCGTCGGTGGTATCCACCATCTTGGAAATTTCATCATTGGTCAGGATGTAATCGGGTACATATCCCCCGACTCCTGTAATTACTGCGTTTATACTCTCCATTGTTTTAAATTGATTTTGCTGTTTTTTTAGAATGAGGTAATTAATCCCAAATGATAAATGCGGGCGCAAATATATAGAAAAGAGAATAAAATCCAATGACTGTCTATGTCACAGCCACCTTTTTAAATAATAAAAAGGAATATTATGCCAAATTTTTCCAAAAGCGATAAACGTTTTCTTGTGTTTGCAGGAAGATGTGCGTGGACGGTTTTTAGTAATAAGTAAAAAGTTTTTTGAATTCTTTATTGAGTCTGTATTTTTTTATCTATCTTTGCGGCAAAATTATCCGGTAGCTCTTTGGGCGACGGGGTGATCTTTATAAATAATGAAACTTACTTCTGAACGCGTAACGACTAAGGTTTTACCTGCACATGTGACAGGTAACGGCGTAGCCTTGTCTAAAAAGCGTTGGTTGGTTGCTCAAGTTCGTATTTATCACGAGAAAAAGACAAGCGAGCGGCTAACAAAAATGGGCATAGAAAACTATGTTCCGGTTCAAAGAAAGACCCATCTGTGGAGTGATCGTCGCAAGCAGATCGATCACATCGTAATTCCGATGAAAATATTTGTACGTGTTGATGCACAAGAACAGAAAGACGTTCTTATGCTATCGGCCGTCAGCCGTTATATGGTGCTTCATGGTGAGAGCGCTCCGGCTGTTATACCCGATACCCAAATGGAGAAGTTCAAATTCATGTTAGACTATTCGGAGGAAGCGGTCAATATGAGTAATACTCCATTGAGTCCGGGTGAGAAAGTACGTGTCATAAAAGGCCCGTTGAGAGGACTGGAAGGTGAGCTGGTTACTTTGAACGGGAAGACAAAAATTGCCGTCCGGCTGGATATGCTCGGATGTGCCAGTGTCGATATGCCTGTGGGATATATCGAACGGGTGGTGTAGTAATTTATTAATTGGGGTATATATGAAGAACTTATGTGAGCGCTCTGCCGCATAAGTTTGTAACAATCAATGTAATTTTATTGGGGAAATCATGATTATTGCTTATCTAGCAGGCATATTCTTACTATCCATACTGCTTGCCACTGTAATTATTCCGCGTATTTTATTCATCTCCTACAAGAAACGTCTTTTTGATGTTCCTGATAGCCGGAAAGTCCATAAAACTCCGATCCCTCGTTTGGGCGGTCTTTCTTTTCTTCCTGTCATCCTGATAGCCTTATGTTCTGTCACGGGGATCCGTTATTATACCAATCATCCGGTCGATATGCTATGGGCTTCCGATCTGTTCATACAATATTTATTCTTAATAGTAGGCCTCACCCTTTTGTACCTGGTAGGAGTTGCCGACGACCTTGTCGGAGTAGGCTATCGTTATAAGTTTGTCATACAGATTCTGGCAGCTCTTCTTTTCCCGTTGTCCGGTTTGTGGATTAATGATTTGGGCGGATTGCTGGGACTGCATGAGATACCGGCTTATATCGGAATGCCATTGACAGTCTTTCTTACTGTATACATCACGAATGCCATCAATCTGATTGACGGTATCGACGGTCTGGCTTCCGGTCTGAGCTGCATTGCACTGGGACTGCTTATTATCGTTTGTGCGCTCGTCGGCCAATGGACTCATGCTTTTTTAGCGGCAGCGACATTGGGAGTCGTCATTACCTTCTATTATTATAATGTATTCAGCGTTTCCGGCAGGAAACTATTCATGGGCGATGCAGGAAGTCTGACGTTAGGTTATATACTCAGCTTTCTAGTCCTGCATTTCTGGCAGAAGACACAGCTTTGGGACCCGTTTACGATGAACCTGAATATGGTGACCGTCTCCACACTGCTGATTCCCCTGCTCGATGTCGTGCGTGTGTTCTATTCCCGTGTCAGTGAGGGACGCAATCCCTTTACACCGGACAAGAACCACATCCACCATCGCCTGTTGCGTACAGGCATGAAAGTACGTACCGTGATGATAACCCTGCTCATGCTGTCACTGTTTTTCGTTGTCTCCAACTTTATATTATCATTCTATATCAATACCACTTTCATGCTTTTACTGGATTTGGCTTTCTGGCTGACTACTCATTTCATCATCCGTTATTTCATCATGAAACATGAAACTGCCACAGGCAGGAAATGGTATAAGACATATCGGAATTTCTTTTGGTAATCAAACACATACTTACTTTATACATACATCAACAAATAATGAAAAAGATAAACTTCGGACTTTTATTATTTATCCTACTGACAGGAACTTCCTGCATCTCTTCCAAGAAGATGATCTACCTGCAAGGAGTTGATTCATTGGCAAATCCCGCTCAGGTGATACAGCAGGACTATGAATTACGTATCAAACCGGACGACCAGCTCTATATCATGGTGAGCAGTAAGGAACCGGAACTGCTTGCTCCCTTTGCCAATACGCAGATACTAGGCTCATCCACATCCGGTGGAGGTACGAATATCCAGGAAACCACCGGAGTCCAGGTAGACAAGAACGGAAAGATAGACGTACCTGTCTTGGGTGAGATACAGGCAGCGGGACTGACCCGCCTCCAACTGGCGGACGAAATCAAAAAACGTCTGGAAGAAGGACAATACATCAAAGACCCCGCTGTGAGTGTCCGCATCAAAGGACTGAAAATATCGGTAATGGGCGAGGTAAGCAATCCCGGCGTGCATGAGATGGCTGGCGACCGCATCACACTGCTCGAAGCGCTTAGCATGGCAGGCGACCTGACACCCACGGCCAAACGTACCAATATCCTCGTACTTCGTGAAGAAGAAGGGAAAAGACACACCTATACGGTCGATCTTACTTCCGGTCGGGATGTACTTGAGTCTCCCTGCTATTATCTTCAGCAGAACGATGTGGTATATGTAGAACCCAACAAATCCATCAACGTGAAAGGAAGCTCCGCATTGTCATATTTGGGAGCGGGAGCAAGTATCATTTCCGTATTAGCCTCCATTGTATCCCTGATTGTCGTACTAAGCAAGTAAAAAGAAAATATGGAATATATTCAGGAAAACGAGAGAACACCCAAGAAAGACGAAGGAGGAATCAATCTTCGTGATGTCGTCGAACTGATCATAGCCAACTGGTACTGGTTTGTCCTGTCCGTTTTAGTATGCGTGGGATCAGCTTATTTTTATGTACTGACCATTCAGCCGGTCTATCAGCGCCAGGCAGTGATGCTGGTGAAAGATAAAGAAAAATCCGCTTCGGACATGTCCGCCATGCTCGAAGTGAGCGGAGGCATAACAGGAACCAGTGTCGATAATGAAATCTATATCCTGCGTTCCCACCAGTTGCTTCGTGAAGTAGTCAATCGCCTTCATCTGGATGTGGGTTATGCCAAAGACGGCATACTGCGTGATGCTCCCCTTTATGCGGAATCACCGGTAGAAGTTCATTTTATCGACCCTTACAATCAGCCAGTGTCATTCAATATTACTCCCCTCAACACGACAAAGTTCCGTATATCCGACTGGAAAGTGGCGGGAGAAAAGGGCCGAATGCAGGAGCAGGACCTAACGTACAATGACACCATCCGGACAGAAGCGGGAAGAATCGTCGTGCAGTTGCGCCCGGAAAACTTGTCCGCCTATCTTTCCCAACCGATATCAGTCAGCCGTATCAGTCCGGAGATAGCAACAAACATTTACCAGTCCAAGATAGCGACCTCATTGGCAGGCGAACGCACCACGTTGGTACAAATAACCTGTTCCGATACCAATATATCCCGTGCCGACGCTATTCTGGCCGCTTTGGTGAAAGTATACAGCGAGACGATCATAGAAGATAAAAACCGCATTGCGGCCAACACAGCTAAATTCATTGACGAACGTATCTCCATTATCAGCCGTGAACTAAGTGACGTAGAAGAAGACCTCACCGATTTCAAGCAACGCAATCAGATTGTAGATATGAGTGCCAATGCCACGCAATACTTGGCTGAGAGCAGTAAAGTAAAGGAAGAAAGCGCACAATTGGAGACAGAGTTGTCTATTGCGCGGTCCATCAAGACCTACCTGGCGGATGTTACCCGCAAAGACCAGCTGATTCCGAACGTGACAGGAGTGGGAGATGTCAGTATGCAGAGCCAGATTACCGCCTATAACGAACTTATGTTGCAACGCAACCGCCTGAAAGAAAGTTCGGGCGAGAAGAATCCCGTAGTTCAGGCAGCGGATAAGAATCTGGAAGGAATGCGTGCGACAATTTCAGGCTCTATGGACAATTATATGAAAACCTTGCGTCTTCGTCTGGATAAGGCAAAAGCAGTGGAGAACCGCCTGGCGTCAAGCATTCAGGCAGTACCCAAGCAGGAAAAGATGGCATTGAGCATTATGCGCCAGCAATCTATTAAAGAGACCCTCTATACCTTCCTGCTCAACAAACGTGAAGAGAACGCCTTGCAACTGGCCATTACCGAAGCCAATATCCGGGTGGTTGAAGAACCTTTCGGCTCCTATTCACCGGTATCTCCCGCACGTTCTTCCATACTGGCTGCTGCCTTTATAGTAGGGCTGCTGATACCATTGGGAGTACAGGTCATCATCCTGCTGTTGAACACATCCGTCCGCGGACGTAAGGATATTGAAGAATACACTACCATTCCGATTGTCGGTGAGATTCCGGCACGCAAAGATTCGGAAGGAGACGATGCGATTGTAGTAAGTGACAGCAGAAACGACCGTATCTCCGAAGCTTTCCGTATGCTCCGTGTCGATCTGAACTTCATAGCGAAAGAAGCCCGTGTCCTGATGTTCACCTCTACCTTGTCCGGCGAAGGAAAATCATTTGTCTCCCGCAATCTGGCGGTTGCTTTAGCCATTTCCGGAAAGAAAGTCATATTACTCGACACAGACCTGCGCAAACACACTCAAAGTAAATTGGCGGGAGTAAACAGGAAAGAAGGATTAAGTACCTATCTATCCGGTCTGAATTCAAATCCGGACACTCTGATAACCGTCGGAGCTTTCCATCCCCAAGTCGATACCATCTTTGCGGGAATCATTCCTCCCAATCCGGCAGAACTGCTGATGAATGAACGTTTTGATCAGCTGATCGACGAACTGAAGAAACGGTATGATTACATCATCTTGGATAATGTCCCCGCTTTGGTGGTGGCAGATGCGGCCATCGTCAGCCGTGTGACAGATCTCACAATCTATGTTATTCGTGACGGAGTGTTAGACCGCCGTTACTTGCCCGAACTGGAACGCTTGCATCAGGACGGCAAATTCAAGAATATGTGTATCGTGTTGAATGACAGTCAGGTAGAAAAGAAGAAGTACGGCTACGGTTACGGGCAAGGTTATGGCTACGGCTACGGTTATGGACATATAAGTGGATATTATTCAGAGGAAAATAAAGATAAAAAGTAGATAAAGTTAGGAAATCCAAGAAAGAATTAGTTCTTTTGTAGGACGAAACGATAGCTATATAAAATGAGGTTAATACAGTTTACATATAGAGGAGACGATTGGAGGTTAGCTTTGCCTGTTAATTTGCAGGAAGTCAATCTGTTGGTTGGCAAAAATGCGGTAGGCAAATCTAAGACTGTTCGTGCTTTGGGGAATGTGTTGCTTTATTTGATGCAGTTGTCCGAACGAATTTCTGTATCAGATATATTCCGGTGTAAGCTTCTTTTTGAAGACAAGGACGGTTTTATTAGCTATGAGTTTCAGCTGAGCAAGTCAAATGTTGTTTACGAGTCACTGACAGCAAATGGTGAAACCCGGTTGTACCGGAATGAGAGTGAGACTCATTTATGTGGTGAACCCATTAATCCTCCTTCCAACAAACTCACGCTTCATGTTCGTCGTGATGTATTGCAATATCCATTCATTGAAAAGATAATGCTATGGGCGGAACATGCATGTGGATTGTGTTTCAATGAGATAGAAATAGGTGGCGACAATGATATGCCTTTTTATATATTAGGTCAGAGACAGACTCTTTTTGAAATGGTAAAGTCCCTGCCCGAAGAATCAATTCAGCAAGTTGTCAGTCAGGCACATGGTCTTGGTTATCCTATTCTGCAAATCGAACTGTTGGAGCATGGAAGTAATCTGAAAATGGTATTGTTCCACGAAGAAAATGTGAAGAGTCCGATTTTTGGTTCATTGATGTCCAAAGGAATGTATCGTGCTCTCTATCTTCTTATCTATGCGCAATATATGTCTGTTCGTGAATATCCTTCTTTATTGTTGATTGATGATTTGTGTGAAGGACTCGATTATGAACGTTCAACAAAGTTGGGTAAATACCTTTTTGATTTCTGTGCAAAGCATGATATACAGTTGATAGCTACATCTAATGATACATTTCTGATGGATGTAGTCGATTTGAAATATTGGAATATACTTCAGCGTGAAGGAAGTGACGTCACTTCCATTGATATCATAAAGAATCCGGAACTGTTCAACGATTTTGCATTTACAGGTCTGAGCAATTTTGATTTCTTTTCTTCCGATTATATTGCTCGGAAGATGAAAGGGCATAATGAATAAACGTAAAGTTGCCGTATTTGTAGAAGGACAGGCAGAATATGTCTTTGTCCGTGATTTTTTGTGCAGATGGTACGATTATGATTCTACTCTTTTGGGAATAGAATGTTTTTCTCTTCGTTCCGATCTTTATAATTCAGAACCATACCCATTTGGTGATCGTAAAAGCGTCAATTACTATCAGATAGTAAATGTAGGCAATGACAGGAGTGTACTCAGCAAAATGTTGAAAGAAGCTCCTCGTTTGCAAAATGCCGGTTTTCATCAAATCATAGGATTAAGTGATATGTACAGCGATCTTTATCATGTACAAACAAAGGAAAGATGCATTGATGTTGCTGTGAATCAGAAATTGATAGATGAATGTCAAAATAGCCTTAATGCGTCTTCACAGAGGGATTTATTAAGTTATCATTTTGCTATAATGGAGGTTGAAGCATGGATATTAGGGATGTATCAGTTTCTTCAACAGATTAATTCAAGTCTGACTCCGCAATTCATCATGTCAAGATTACAAATTGATATTACTGCCGATCCGGAAATATCCTTTTATCATCCGGCTAAAGTCCTGGATGAGATATATCGTCTGGCAGGGAGACAATACGGTAAACACCTTAACGAAATAGCTTCCATAACTTCGCAGTTCAGTAAAGATGATTATGCCCGTTTACTTGCATCCGGTCATTGCAAATCATTCAACGAATTTATAAAAGACCTTGTTGCTGAATAGCGAACCAACTATCAATTATATTTTTATTTATGTCACAAGAATCTCGCGTAAGGAAATCCTTGCTTAACGCGCGTGTCAATCTTATTTTTTATTTCCTGACTCTAGCATTATCTTTCTTTTCTCGAAAGATATTTCTTGATACATTAGGAGCGGATTTTGTCGGATTGACAGGCACATTGCAAAATCTGTTAGGTTTCCTCAATCTGGCAGAATTGGGTATTGGCAGTGCTATTGGTTACGTACTTTATAAGCCGTTATTCGATCACGACGAAACAAAGATCAATGAGATTATTTCTGTATTTGGCTACTTATACCGTTGGATAGGAAAAATTATATTGATAGCCGGATGTATATTGGCTTGTTTTCTTCCGCTTATATTCCCCAATACAGAATTTGATTTAGGACTTATTTTCTTTGCTTATTTTTCTTTTCTCGCTTCTTCTTTAATTGGTTACTTTGCTAACTATAAACAGACTTTGTTGGGAGCTGACCAGAAGAATTATGTAGTTACTGCTTATTTTCAGACAGCCACTATTGTAAAAACAATCATTCAAATGGCTTTAGCCTATTATACAGGAAACTACTATTTGTGGGTGATTGTTGAACTCTCTTTTGGTATTATCTATTCCTTTATATTGAATTGGAAAATAAATCAGGTATATCCGTGGTTGAGATCAGAAGTTAGTCAGGGAAGGATTCTTTTTAAGAAGTATCCGGAGGTGATGAAATACACGAAGCAATTGTTTGTACATAAAATAGGCGGCTTTGTACAGAATCAAACCATTCCTTTTTTAATATATGCATTTGTTTCTTTAAAAATAGTGGCTTTTTATGGTAACTATACGATAATAACAGATAAGTTGAGCATACTGTTAAATAGTTTTTTAGATAGCACAAGTGCAGGAGTTGGCAATTTGATAGCAGAAGGCCAAAAAGTTAAAGTACAAAAGGTGTTTTGGGAACTATTGAGCATTCGCTTCTTGATGGCTGGTTTATTTTGCTTTTGTGTTTATAAGCTCCTTCCTTCTTTTGTATCTCTATGGTTGGGAAATGAATATTTGTTACCATCTATAGTTTTGGTTCTTGTTTTGATCAACTTGTTTTTTTCCATAATGAGAGGAACTGTCGATCAATTTCTTTTTGGATATGGTTTATTTTATGACGTTTGGGCTCCTATAGCCGAATCTGTCATATTTATAATTGTAGCTCTTATAGGAGGAAGCTTATGGGGATTACAAGGGGTACTATTAGGTGGAGTTGTGAGCAAACTTTTGATAGTTTTTATTTGGAAAGCATATTTCCTGTATGCTAAAGGATTCAAAGTATCTGTTTGGAATTATTGGAAAATTTGGTTGATATATTTTTTAGTAATCATTTTCTCTGCAGGAATAGTCGATTTTATAGTCGACTACATTGATGAGGGCGCAAGTTGGATCAATTGGTTGTCGTATGCAACTATTGTAACGGTTACATATTTTGTAGTATGCTATATTCTATTATTAACATGTACACAAGGTATGAAAGATTTTACAAAAAGATTTTGTTGGAAAAGAGTAAAAAATAGAATATGAATAAACTATTAACGATTGCTGTTCCTGCATATAATATGGAACTTTATTTGAAAAGATGTCTTGACAGTATACTGTTACCAAAATTACAGAATTCATTAGAAGTTATATTGATTAATGATGGTTCAAAAGATAATACATTATCAATAGCAAGACATTATGAAAAACAATATCCTGAAATGCTGAAGGTTATTGATAAAACCAATGGGGGATGGGGAAGTGCGATAAACTGTGCGATTCAAGAAGCTACTGGGAAATATTTTAAAATTTTGGATGCCGACGATTGGTTTGATTCAAAAGCTTTGGTAGATTTTGTTTCCTTACTTGAAAATATAGATGTAGACTTAGTTGCCACATCTTTTTCGTATGAATATGACAGCCGGGAAAGTAAAAATGATATTTATGATATTCAGTTGTGTGATAGGCCGATGCTTTTTAGGGAGTATATTAGGATATGTGCTTTTAGGAAGCATCTTCCGATGGCAACCATTACTTTTAAGACACAAATTCTAAAAGTAAATAAGATTCATGTATGCGATCGTTATTATGCTGATATAGATTATAATCTTACTCCACTATTGTTTGTTCATACTATCTATTTTTCTCAGATTAATTTGTATAAATATTATATTGGTCGTGAAGGACAAAGTACAAGTATTGCCGGATACAATTCTCATATTGATGACTTTTTAACCTTATGTAAGAAGATCGTAACTTTTTATGCAGAAAACACAAATATACTAGAGCAAGATATCAGACAGATATATCTATTTGATAGTTTGAATATAGTTCGGTTCTCATATTATTTATTAATGTCGCCTACTTATAGTGGGAGTAAGGTTGAAAGCTTGTTTAAACTGAAAGATTTGGATGAAACAATAAAGGAGAAAAGTGCTGAATTGTACAAGCTGTCAAATAGAATAAAAATTAGAAAGGTCATTCCTTACATATATGTGTGGCGTAAGACAGGTATTAATCTTTTAAAATTAAGAAAATAATGGATGTAATTATTGGAGCGGGAGCTACGGGATTAAGTTATGCTTCCTTTACAAATAACGATTATTGCATTTTAGAAGCGGATTCAGAAATAGGGGGATATTGTAAGACTATAAAACAGGATGGTTTTGTTTGGGATTATTCCGGACATTTTTTTCATTTCCGCCACCCCGAATTGGAAGAATATATTTGCCAGTTTATTGATAAGACAACATTGTTGAAATGTCATAAGCATACGCAGATAAATTATAAAGGGAAGTATATTGATTTTCCTTTTCAGAAAAATATACATCAATTGGAGAAGCAGGAGTTTATAGATTGCCTATATGATTTGTTTTGTAATTCCCATACGGACTATTCAAATTTCCAAGAAATGCTTTTTTGCAAATTTGGCAAGAGTATTTCAGACAAATTTTTAATTCCCTATAATGAGAAACTTTATGCTTGCAATCTCAATACTTTAGATCCTAATGCAATGGGACGTTTCTTTCCATATGCAAATAAAGAAGAGGTGATAGCTAATTTTAAAAGAGAAGAGAATAAATCATATAATGAATATTTTACTTATCCTCGTGGTGGTGCTATTGAATATATGCTTTCTTTGAAACATCGTGTACCGGATGACAAACTTTTTTTCAATGAAAAAGTTATATCAATAGATATTGATCGTAAGATAGTATCTACCAATAAGCGTGATTTATATTATGACAACTTAATATCTACTATACCTTTTCCAGCTCTGTTAAAAGCTACACATTTGTTGTATGATGAATCTGTATATTCGTGGAATCAGGTATTAGTTTTTAATTTGGGATTTGATTCTAAAGGAAATGATATCACTAATAATTGGGTATATTTTCCGGACAAAGAATTATCTTTTTATCGGGTAGGCTATTATGATAATATTTTCAATACGGAACGTATGTCCTTGTATGTTGAATTAGGATTTACAAAGGATGCCTATATTGATGTTGAAAGGTGGTTTGTGAGAGTGATGGATGATCTTAAAAAAAGTGGTATTGTTACCTCACAGGCCCTGATATCTCATTCATCTATTATAATGAATCCTGCTTATGTTCATATTACAGAGCATTCATTGCATGATGTCATTGCTAAGAAGAAAATATTAGAGCAACATGGAATTTATTCCATAGGAAGGTATGGGAGTTGGACTTATTGCTCTATCGAAGATGGAATGGTAGAAGCTAAAAAATTGTCTGCAATTCTTGATAGACATAGCTTATGAAGAATATTTGTTTTGCCTATATCACCCCTTTTCATCCGGAACGTGGAGGTATAGGACGTGTTACACATTCTTTGACATTAGAGCTTCAACGTCGTGGTTACCATGTTTTTTATCTTATTTATTGTTGTGGCATTACTATAAAGCATTCTTATGATTATCCGGCTCCGCTTACTTATCTATCTTCTCCAGATGGCGGTATAACTGATGATATCATTGCTTCGTATCATCAATATTTGCACGATAACCAGATAGATATAGTAATTAATCAGAGTGGAAATTTTGAGGATTCGCGTTTATGGCTTGACACAGGGAATGAAAGAGTAAAAGTAATTTCTGTATTACATTCAAATCCGTGGGTAGCTTATAAACATCTTTGGAGTAGTGATGTATGTCCTTTAAGAAATGGTAGTAAGATTGAAAAATTGAAGCGTATTGCACGTATATTGCTTTATCCGAAGATAAAACATGATTATGGAAAAAGACGTAAAGAACACTTTAAAGAAATGCTTCCGAAGACAGATATTGTATGTACGCTTTCTGATAAGTTCTTTTCAGAAGTGAGTGAAATTTTTCCAGGATATGAAGATAAATATGCTGCTATTCCTAATCCTAATTCTTACTCGGAACAGGAACTTCAATCTACTATTGTACCTAAAAAGAAACAGTTGCTTTTTGTTGGATTGTTTGGTCCCCCCAAAAGAGAAGATAGGATCGTTATACTTTGGAAACGAATGTTTAAAGATTATTTAGATTGGGAACTCATCATAGTTGGTGATGGGGAAAGAAAACGTGTAGAACGATTAAAAAGAATGTCGAGTGGCATACCCAATATACGTTTTGAAGGTTTCCAAAATCCTTTGTCTTATCAACAAGAGGCAAGCATATTTTGTATGACGAGTAATTATGAAGGGTGGGGGATGGTGTTAACAGAAGCTATGCAATGTGGAACGGTACCTATTGCTTTCAATAGCTTTGCTTCAGTTACAGATATTATTTCAGATGGAAAAACGGGGTTATTAGTAAAGCCGTTTGATATGAGGGAGTATGAGCGAAAACTTCGTAAACTTATGGATAACGATGAACTTCGCTATAAGTTGTCTCTCAATGCAAAAGAAGAGATCAAGCAAAAATCGGTAAAGAATGTAGTTGATCGGTGGGAAGCATTATTTAATAAATTGGAGATAGAAAAAGCAGATAAGAATGTGTAAGCAACGTAATACTTACATTGATATAGCCAAAGGTATTGGTATTATAATGGTGCTTGGGTTACATACCGGTTTTCATTTTGAATGGATGACGCCTTTTGAAATGCCACTATTTTTCTTTTTGTCAGGTGTTCTTTTCAATGAGAAAATTCCATTCAAATTATTTGTGGTAAAAAAAACAAACACTCTTTTGTTGCCTTTTATATTTTTTGAAATGCCTGCTTGGATCTATAATATTTCTTATGCGTTATTTCACCCAGGCGTTTCTGTTTCCGAATCAATGATGAATTCTGCTATACCTACGGCCGGTTGGTTTTTGCTATGTCTTTGGGAAATTCAGATTGTAAGCTATTTTATTCTCAGATTAATCAAACATAAGAGTGTAATATTAATAATTGCAGTATTATCTTCTGGTATTGGATTTATACTAAGTTACTATTCAATAGACAATTATTATTTTATTAACACTTCAATAATGTGTTTATCTTACTTCCTTATAGGGTATTTGTTAAAAAAAGAAGTCTTGAACATTTCATTATCAGTTATTTCCTGCCTAATTATTGCTGGATTACTTTTATGTCTTGAATTTTTTGTATTTTTATCATCATCGCCTAATATTTTTTATCGGGAAAATATATTGGGAAATAACTATTGGGTGGTTATATTCACAGCATTTAGTGGAGTTTTAGCTGTCATAGTGCTTTCCAAAGCGATTGATCATAATAAAATATTGATTTTTTATGGGAAGAATTCTCTTATTATTCTTGTGACTCATTTATATTTTAAAAAAATTATAACTATTTGGTATGAAGACAGTTTTGTAATTTTTTCTTTGCTGGTATTATTGATGATTCCTGTATGTTTATTAATTAAATGCTATTTCCCTTATTTGATTGGAAGAAAATCTATAATAAAATTATCCTCTAGTAGCAAGGATTGATAAAGTATTCAGATAATGAAAAAGAAGAAACTTCTCATTGATGTAAATTCCATAGTTCCTTATTATGTGTCAGGCAAGGTAAATGGCATAGGGCGTACTACATTGGAATTGCTACAAGCATTGGCAGATATAGATAATTTACCTTTTGAGATAGAACTGTATTCACAAAACATGAAAGGCATTGGTGGACGTAATACAGGATTACATTTTGAATGTTCTCATTTCTATTTACCACATCGGGAGAAATGGAATAAAATTCTGACAAAGTTTCCAATACGCGAATGGTTCACCGGATATGATATAATGCACATACCTCACAACTTTGAATATGTGCATTGTCCGGAAAAATGTATAGTAACATTGCATGATGCATTATTTATGCATATCCGGGAAAAAGCTTTCTCACATGAAAAAATGAAAGAAATCGTTCCTCCTTTTATTAATCAATGTAAACATATTATTACTTGCTCGGAATATTCAAAAAGGGATATTGTAGAAACAATGAAAGTTGATCCTCAGAAGATATCTGTCATTTATTGGGGGGTGAAACATGAAATATTTTTCCCTATGCAGGTATCCAAAGAAATACTAGTAAATGAATTGCCATTTCCTTTACGTAATACTGGCTATTTCCTGAGTGTATCATGTAATAATGAGAGAAAAAGGACAAATGTATTAGTCGAAAGTTATTTGCAATATAGTGAATGCGCATCTCCTGTGAACGATTTAGTTTTAGTATGGAGTAATCCTCCTGAAGAATTGACAGAAAAGATTTCACATAGCAAAGTAAAAGATCATATTCATTTCTTATCTAACATATCAGATAAACAATTATCCCTTCTGTACAATGGAGCGACTGCCTTATTTTTTCCTTCCATGTTTGAAGGGTTCGGATTACCTCTATTAGAAGGAATGGCGTGTGGAACGCCAATAGTAACTTGCCGCAATTCCTCTTTGGATGAAATAGGGGGGGAAGTCGTTTTTTATCTGTCTGACCCCATAGATAAAAGCATTATTGAAATGATGAAAATGTTTGATACTGATAGTGTAGATTGTCGTCAAAAAGTAGAAGCAGGAATAAAACGTGCTTCTTTGTTTACATGGGAACGTACGGCAGAACAGACAGTGGAAGTCTATAATTCATGTCTAACGGATTCTATCCGCAAAATATGTTAAAATACAACGCTTGCTATATTTTCTTGCTATATTCGCACAATAGTTTATCTAAAGACTAAGTGATGGCAACAATACAGATTAAAAATATAGGTCCGATTACTGATACAGGGATAATACCTTTGACTTCAGTTATGTTAGTGATTGGTAAACAAAGTTCCGGTAAAAGTACATTTCTGAAGATTTTATGTTTTTGTAGATGGATGGAAAAACTGATTATGGTATCTGATGAAGAAGCTATATCTCAATATACACATAATCTGAAATTCCTGAAAAGCATGAAACAGTTTCATCGGTTTAATGACTCTTATTTTTCATCTGCAAGTTCTATCCGTTATGAAGGCGATACAATCACAATCACGATGGAGAATATTCTCAGTGATGTGAAGATTCTGCGGAAACCGGAGTTTGAAACAGTCAGGTATAATACTAAACTAAGTTTCATTCCTTCGGAACGTAATTTGGTGTCTGTAATTAGAAATATAGATCAATCGTATCGGTCTGCGGAAAGTGATGTGCTGTTCAATTATATTTTTGAATGGGGGGAAGCGAAAGATTCCTATACGGCAGAACATCCTAAGCGATTGTCGTTTACAGACAATATAGAATATATCAATGATGGTGGAAACGATTTGGTCCGACTGATTAATGAGAATAAGATGATACCGGCTTATTATGCTTCCAGTGGCGTGCAGTCTGCCATGCCGTTAGATGTAATGGCTGATTATTTCACCGGTCTTGTGGGTAAAAATGCAAGTGTCAGTAAACACGACTTGGCAAACACATTGGCAAGGTATTTGGGCAAAGATAAGGAACTGACTAATGAAATGCTTAAAAGCATATCAAATAAGATGAAATATCAGTCGGTTCAATTATTTATTGAAGAACCGGAGCAAAATCTTTATCCGGATTCGCAGAGGAATCTTACTATCAATCTGGTTTGTGCTTTGAAACAGGCCATGCCTAAAGGTAGGGGAGATAGTATGTTGGTTATGACTACACACAGCCCTTATATACTTTCCACTTTGAATGTTCTTATAGCCGAGGCGTATGCGATGGACGCGAAGCCAAAGTCTGACAAATTGCGGAATATAGTAAATAAAGAGTGTCTATTCCCTTTATCTGCTTATTCTGCCTATTATATTCAGGAAGATGGCAAGTTTGCGGATATTATAGACAAGGATATTACGATGATTAGCGGAAATGAATTGGACGGGGTTTCCGATTGGGTGGATGACAAGATAGCTCGGATAAATGCAGTGCTTTATGGCGAAGATTAAAATGAAGCAACATGCCAACACTTATGAGGTACTGACTAATGCCGGTTTTACTCCCTCGCAACCTTTGCAATACCGTAAAGTTTTAGCTACATCTGAACAAGGACGTAAATATACGCTTGAAGTATCAAATAATCAAAAAACGACTTTGTTTAATGTGGATGGTTATATCATTACGAAAGGACAGAAATGCGATAAACTGATTCTGGTCGATAAAAATGAAGAAGGTGATGATGAAACCTGGAACGAAATATTTGTTGAATTGAAAGGGAAAGATGTTTCTCATGCGATAGACCAAATACGTGAGACCTTAAAAAATCCTTTGTTTGCTCATCCGAGTAATAAAATTATAAAAGCAAGAATTGTAGCGGCTTCCTTTCCTGCTAATAAGTCAAATCCTATTATGGAAAAAGCAAAAAAAGAATTTGCAGCGTCTCCCTATTTTTGCGAATTACGGGGAATGAAGAACGGTCAAAAAGATAAAATATAACTTCATATAATAATCTTATTTTTTTAGGATAGCGTTCCTGCATTTAATTATTCATCTTCTGTGAAAATTTTAATAACTATACCGTGCCTTCTTACCGGAGGCACGGAGATACAAACATTGAATCTTGTACGTGCATTGGTACAGGGGGGACATCAGGTTATAGTAGCCTGTTACTTTGAATATACTCTGGCAATGGTACAATGCTATCAGGATAATGGTAGTAAAGTAATTTGTTTAAGCCCGGATGGTACACGAATAGGAGGCTGGAAAGGTATCCTGTTTTTATTTAAGGGCCTAAGGGAAGTCTTAAAAAATGAGAGACCGGATATTGCCCATGTACAATATATGGCTCCGGGAGCTATCCCCATTTTTCTTTTACGGTTGTTGGGCATGAAGAATATTATTGCCACCACACATACGGCAGCAGATATTTATCCAAATCTTCGTTTGATACACTTTGTTCAAAAGTACTGTGTGCGTGTGTTCACCTGTATCACTATGCGTGCGGAAAAGTCTTTTTTCGGGAGTGCAGAACTCTATAACTCAAGCACAATATTGAAAAAACGAAATCATTTCACCATTTACAATGCCTTGCCACCTTATATTCATATTCGCGAGGAACAGAAACCTTTTTCTGACGGACAAATCACATTAGGAGTAGTTAGCCGTTTGGAACGGATTAAAGGGATGGATTTGGTTGTCCCCGCATTTGCCAAATTGAAAAAACAATATACGGACATTCGGCTATTAGTGGTGGGGGACGGTTCGCAAAGGAGTATAATGCAAGAACAGGCGATAGAACTGGGAGTGAATGATAGTGTTGAATGGATGGGACGACAGGAGCAGCCTTGCCTACAATCATTGTATGACCGGATTGATATTCTCTTAATGCCATCACGTAGTGAGGGATTTGGACTGACTGCTATTGAAGGTATGGCTCGCGGTTGCGCGGTAGTGGCTTCAGATACCGGAGGATTGCCGGAAGTTGTAAAAGATGGAGAAACAGGACTTTTGCATCAGGTAGAAGATGTCGAAGATATGACTGCCAAAATACAATCCTTATTGGAGAGCAGGATGAGGATTATCCAGCTTTCCCGAAATTCAGTTTCGTATGTATCACAATTCAGTTTTGCGAAATATGCCACGGCATTTTGTAACTTATACGAACGTATAAAACATATAAATTGATTTATCCGGATGTATCTATTGAATTATCTTTATTTCATTATTATCACAGGCTTTGGCATTAAGTTTCTGTTTCAGCGTGCAGGAAAAGTGCGCCACCCTTTAAATAAGGAGCAGATGCTTAGTTTCGACGGTCCGGAGTTGTTTTGGACCTTAACTTTCTCTACCGGCTTGTTAGCGCTTTCTGCTCCGGGAGCACTCGACTTGATGGCTATCCGGCTTTTAGTACTTGAAAGCCTTTGTTTGATAGGCTTGTTTGTGGTGAAACGGAGACCGGTATGGAGTGCGGTGAGTATTTTCTATTTGCTTTATATTGCTTGGTTACTGATAGGACTTTCCTATTCTCCTGCTCCTGCCTATGGCTTCCGAGTTATTCTGAAATATTTGTATCCATTATGTATTATGTTATTTGCTTCGGCTGTGGTACGTGACGGCGAAGTGTTTCTAAAAGCAGGATTGTGTGCTCGATGGGTAGCGGTAGTTTGCCTCATTTTTTTTATTGTACCGGGAATAAATATTCTTGTACCCGGTGTGTTCTGGTATAGTACCGCTTGTGCCATTCATTTCATTCCTATCTGTATATTTTCATTGGCACTCTATTTTTATGGAAGAAAGAATAAAAAAGACTTATTGTATGCTGTTATATTCGCTATGCCTTGTTTCCTATGGGTATTTCGTACTAGTATAATGGGAACTATATTAGCCGCAATGACATTTTTTTATTTTCGATACCGGATGAAATCTTTACCTATAATAATAGGAATTATGTTATTGTCGGTCATTGCAGTCTTCACTATTCCTAGCTTGAAAGAGAAAATGTTTAAGAATGGTGATGTGACAATAGAACAATTGCAAGAAGGGAAGATTAGTAAAGATAATATTAATAGTAATGCCCGATTTGCAATGTGGGAACATTTGCAAAATCGTTTTTATACAAATAAACAATTACAAGGGTCGGGTACGGGAAGTGTGCAGAATTATATGTACACTCATCGTATTTTTGGAGGCTTGAAAGTTCCACATAGTGATTATATACAAATGCTTTGTGACAATGGAATTATTGCTGTGGTCATTTATATATTAATCGGCATTACTCTGATAATTCATACATTATCGGTTTATAACCATACTTATTCATCTGTCGTTCGACTTTGTGCTATCACTGCGGGTAGTTCTATGGCAGGTTTATTACTAACATTATATTCAGATAATGTGGTGAATTATTCGATGGCAACCCTTTCTATGCCTTTTGGATTTTATGGAATGATGTTAGGACTAAACAAACAAGATAAATGATTTCAGTAGTAATACCTCTTTATAATAAAGCACATCAGATAGCCAATACATTATATTCTGTTTTGAAACAAACTTTCCGGAATTTTGAAATAGTAGTGGTAGATGATGGAAGCACAGATAACAGTGTACAGGAAGTAGAGAAAGTGAATGACATTCGTATTCGAATTATCCATCAAAAGAATGCGGGAGTATCTGCTGCACGCAACAAAGGTATTGAAGAAGCACGTTATAATTTAATAGCTTTCCTTGATGCGGATGATGAATGGAAACCTGAATATTTGGAAACCCAATACAATTTATTTTTGAAATATCCACAGTGTAATGTGTATGCTTGTGGATATGAATTTTGTAATTCTAATGGAACTGTATCTAATACAATTATTCGTAAACTTCCGTTTCAGGAGGAAGACGGAGTGTTGACTAATTATTTTGAAGTGGCAAGTTGTTCGCACCCACCAATTTGCTCTATTTCAATAATGGTCAAAAAAGAAGCAATTCAAGCTATTGGTGGTTTCCCGGTGGGTATTAAATCTGGAGAAGATTTATTGACTTGGGCACGATTAGCTGTTCATAATGAAATAGCATATTCCAGAAAAATAATGGCTATATTCCACGTGGAGGGGTATAATGTTTCGGAAAAGCCAAAGCGGATACCGGCAGAACAAGACTTGGTGGGAAATGAGTTGTCCGCCTTGTGGTACCTTTATCATCCGTCTTATATGAAACAATATATTTCTCATTGGCACAAAATGCGTAGTTCCATTTATATGCGGCTCAATATGAGAAGAAAGAGTATGAATGAGGCTCTGAAAGGATTGAAATACTCTCCCTTGAATTATAAACTTTATCTATATATATTGTTGGATTTATTGCCAACTAAAATTAGACCTTTTTAAAAATGCCTGCACCTATTGTAATTTTTGCCTTTAACCGTCCCGAAGCTTTATTAAAACTTAAAGAAACATTAGAAAGAAATACGCTTTATGAAGAATCGGAAAAGTATGTTTTTGTAGATGGAGCACGTAATGAAGGAGAATGTGCCAAAGTGGAGGAAGTTGTCTCTATAGCTCGGAAAATAACTTCAAATGTCACAGTGGCAGAAAAAAATAAAGGACTGGGAAGTTCTATCATCGAAGGAGTAACCACAGTAATTAATCAATATCATAAAGTGATTGTTCTTGAAGATGATCTGATATGTTCTGAAAATTTTCTGTCATACATGAACCAGGCACTTGATTTTTATCAGAATAATTCACGGATTTTCTCTATTTGCGGGTATGGGTTGAAGATAAAACGTCCAATGGGATATATTGGAGACGTTTATTTGTCCGGTCGCTCTTCTTCGTGGGGATGGGGCACTTGGAAAGACCGATGGGAACAAGTGGATTGGGAAATGAAGGACTGGAAAGAATTGAGCTCAAACAGGAAAATGCAGAAAGCATTCAATAAAAATGGCAGTGATATGTTTACCATGTTGAAAGGATATATGGAAGGAAGAAACCGTTCATGGGCAATACGTTTCTGTTATAGTCAATTTAAGTTGGGTAAATATTCTGTTCATCCTTTTCTTTCTAAAATAGACAATAGAGGTTTTGGAGAGGATGCAACAAATTGCAGACAGACTTATTCGCGATTTAAGGTAAATATAGATAAAGAACTTAGTAATAATTTTTCTTTTGATAAGAATATTGTACCGAATAGTGATATTGAGCGACAATGTCGTAAGTATCATTCCATATTGATAAGACTATATAGTAAAATACGGAGAATGTTACATATATAAATAAATGGAAACAAATAAATGTCAGCTGTCTATTGTGATTCCTGTCTTTAATGGAAGTAACGAGATAAATATTTGTCTTGACAGTATTTATTCGCAAGGAATGTCACCGGAACAATTTGAGGTAATATGCGTGGACGATTGTTCTTCTGATTCCACTGTTGAAGTAATTGAAGACTATGCAAATCGGATGCAGCCTGGAAATCTAAAAATTATCCGTCATAATGTTAATAAACGTCAAGGGGGGGGGAGAAATACAGGTATTGAAAAAGCAATTGGTACATATATCTTATTTCTTGATCATGATGATTACTTTAAAGTTGGTAGTTTGTTGCAATTAGTGAGAATAGCGGAAATAAATACGGGAGTCGATATTGTGATGTTTGATTTTGAAGCCTTCACCAATGGTATAATAAGTCAGAAAAGCCACTACCTGCACAATGATACAAAGGAGATGAAAGGACGAGAGTTTTTGCAATCTCAAGAAATTCCGTGGGTACCGTGGTGTTATTTGTATCGGAGGGATTTCCTAAACGAACATTGTTTACGTTTTGAAGAGAATATTCGTTTTGAAGATGCAGATTTTGTAATGAAGTGCACGATTCTTGCCCAACGTATGTTTTTTGTTCCTTTAATAGTAGTAGGGCATACTTATTCTGATAGTCAAACTACGGCAGTAGGAAACAACGTTGGGAAAATTATTGATTTATTCCGTTTGTCAGATAGGATAAAAAAGATTGCAATGGAAGAAATGCTAGTCGACAAAGAATGCTCTAATGCAATTTTGGCACATCATCTTTTTCAGCATAAATATGATATTATGAGATATTTATGGCGGATTCCGTTCTCTCAAATGGTTTATATTCTCCGTCATTACAGAGCGTATGTACCCAATAATAATAAATGGCTGACTTTTAGTGCCCGCTATCCGTTGATATTTGCTATTGTTCTGCAATTGTTGAAACCGCTCTTTCCGTTAATGAGAAAAATATATCTATCGTCTAAATAAATAAAAACATGAATATAGCAATCGTAGGAACCGGTTATGTCGGTTTGGTTTCCGGCACGTGCTTTGCCGAGATGGGAGTGAATGTGACGTGCGTTGATGTTAATAATGAAAAAATAGAAAAGCTGAAGAAAGGGGAGATTCCCATCTATGAACCCGGATTGGAAGAAATGGTATTGCGTAACCATCGGGAAGGCAGACTGAAGTTTACAACAGACATTACTACGTGTCTGGATGATGTAGAACTTGTATTTAGTGCCGTAGGAACTCCACCGGATGAGGATGGCAGTGCAGATTTGACGTATGTACTCGAAGTAGCCCGGACTGTGGGACGCAACATGAACAAATACCTGGTATTGGTAACAAAATCTACCGTTCCGGTAGGAACGGCACAGAAAGTAAGAGCGGTCATTCAAGAAGAACTGGATAAACGGGGAGTGCAGATTCCGTTTGATGTGGCTTCCAACCCCGAGTTTCTGAAAGAGGGAGCAGCTATTAAAGATTTTATGAGTCCCGATCGTGTAGTGGTAGGAGTCGATTCTGAACGTTCGAAGGAGCTGATGACTAAATTGTACCGTCCATTCTTGTTGAATAATTTTCGGGTTATTTTTACGGATATTCCATCAGCGGAAATGATAAAGTATGCGGCCAATTCAATGCTTGCCACTCGTATCAGTTTTATGAATGATATTGCTAATCTTTGCGAATTGGTAGGTGCGGATGTCAACATGGTACGAAAGGGCATTGGAAGCGATAGCCGTATAGGAAGCAAGTTTCTTTATCCAGGTTGTGGCTATGGAGGTTCATGTTTCCCGAAAGATGTGAAAGCGTTGGTGAAAACAGCAGAAAAGAAAGGCTATGTAATGAAGGTGCTGAAAGCTGTGGAAGAAGTGAATGAGCACCAGAAAGAACTCCTTTTTCATAAGCTTGAGAAATATTATGGAGGTGCGTTGAAAGGAAAGACGATTGCTATTTGGGGATTAGCCTTTAAACCCGAAACGGATGATATGCGGGAAGCTACCTCTTTAGTAATTATCCGTCTGTTGAAAGATGCAGGTTGCAAAATACGTGTGTATGATCCGGTAGCAATGGATGAATGTCATCGGCGTATAGGGAATGATGTGGAGTATGCTGTCGATATGTACGATGCGGTGTTGAATGCTGACGCTTTACTACTGTTGACGGAATGGAAACCTTTCCGTTTACCGAGCTGGGGAGTGTTACAAAAGTCCATGAACCGGTCTGTTATTATAGATGGACGAAACATTTATGATGGCAAAGAATTGAGGCAATTAGGCTTTGATTATTACTGTATTGGTCAATAGAGATGAAAATTCTTCTCGTCCACAACAACTACGGTAAATATAGCGGTGAAGAGGCTGTGGTTGATAAAATGGCTTCAATGTTCCGTGAGCATGGACACGAAGTGTGTTTCTATCGCTTAACCACAGAAAGGAGTCGTGAGAGCTTATCCGGAAAGATAAAAGGTTTCCTTTGTGGCATTTATTCCCCATCAGGGGTGAAGGGCTTGCGGGAGATATTGGAACGGGAAAAGCCGGATGTTGTGAATGTACACAATCTCTACCCTTTCATTAGCCCTGCCGCTTTATTTGAATGTAAGAAGGCGAAAGTACCGGTAGTAATGACGGTTCACAATTTCCGTTTAATTTGTCCGACGGGGCTATTTATGCGTAATGGCAAGCCTTGTGAGGTTTGTCTACAAAAGAGAAATGAGTGGAGCTGTATCCGATATAACTGTGAGCATTCCTATCTCAAATCTGTGGGATATACGTTACGAAATGTATACGCTCGCTGGACGGGGGCATATAAAGATAATGTAAATACATTTGCTTGTATTACGGAGTTTCAGGAAGAGAAACTGATGGAAGCCGGATTTGATAAAAACAAAATAGTTGTGATTCCCAATTCGATAGATGCACCATCGGGGTATGAAGCAACATTGGGAAGCTACATAGCATATATCGGCAGGTTAAGTTACGAAAAGGGATATGACTTGTTGGTGGAAACAGCTCGCAAACATCCGGAAATTCAATTCTGTTTAGCGGGGGCAAAGAGAGAAGATACTAATATCGCTTTCCCTGAGAACGTGCGATTAATGGGGTATTTGAAAGGGAAGGAGTTGGAATCTTTTATAAAGAACGCCCGTCTGGTGGTGATACCGAGTAGATGTTATGAGGGTTTTCCTATGGCTATTTTGGAGGCGGCACAGTTTGGCAAACCTTGTATCGGTCCCGATCATGGTGGATTTACTGAAATTATAGGCAAAGGAGAGAGTGCTATCGGACGATTGTTTGAACCGAATAATCTGAATGACTTGGAAAAACAAGTCCTGACTTTGTGGAATCAACCTGTATTAACAGAGGAACTTGGACGTAAAGCCTATGAAAAGCTCTGGAAAGAATACTCATCGGAAGTCGTTTATAGGAAATGGGATGAATTGTTTACTAAGATACTTTATGGATAATATGCCCTTAGATTTAGATATTAGTGAGCTTTTGCCAATGGATATACACGAATGGGATAATTTGCGTAATACTCCATTGCCTTATTGTTTTTCTGACGAAGAATTTGAAAAAGAAATTGAAGAATCAGAAAAGAGTGGATGGGCAGAAGACAATGATGTGAATACATTTATAATTAAGTGGAAGAACTTAAAATAAAATCCCTAATAAATCAATGAATAATGAAAATGAAAACACAAACCTCTGTAACTTTGAGGGGGGGGACAAAAAGCGTGCCAAACTACGTATTCTTGGTCTTGATATTATTAGAAGTCTGGCAATCTTATTTGTAATAGCCGGACACTTTTTTGTCTTACATACTCCGTTTCGCTCTACTAATTTTGAAGGCTTATCCTTGTTCCTACAAGCAGGGATTATCCCTTTGTTTCAAACGGGAGTTCCATTGTTCATCATGCTGACCGGATACCTGAATACAAATAAAGTATCAGAGAAAAAATACTATCGGGGAATATGGAAGGTGCTGATTGCCTACGTTTTCTTTTCAATATTGACCCTTGTTTTTAGAAAATATTATTTGCATGAGGATCTTTCATTATTTAAATCAGGACTCAAGATTCTTGATTTCTCGGCAATCCCTTATGCGTGGTATATTGAGATGTGGATTGGTCTATTTCTTTTCACTCCATTTTTAAATCTTTTATATAAGGCTATTCCCACTCAAAAACAGAAAATGGTGTGGATAGGGATATTGTTTGCGATGACAGCTATTCCTGATTTGTTTAATCGTTATGGCTTTCATCTGGTTCCCGGATTCTGGCAGACTTGTTATCCTTTGATGTTTTTCTTTATTGGGAGTTATGTAAAAGAATATCAGCCTAAAATTAATCCATTATGTGGATGGGGAATAATTATAATATGCTGTTTGATTAATCCCGTTTTCAATATATTGTTCGTCCATAATCATTCATTGATTCAAATAGCGGGAGGATCTTCCGGTGTGTTTGGGGCCATCATAGCCGTTATCTTCTTTTTGTTAGTTTATCAGCGGGATATTCAAGTTCCGCTGATGAGGAAAATATTTACCAAAGTTTCTTTATTGTCACTGGACGTTTATTTGTGTTGTTATATATTCGATGCAATTTATTATCCGTGGTTTAAGGAACATTATTTTATCAACCAGTCTCAATTCGGAATGTTCTTTTTTGTGATTGTTCCTTTGGTATTTATCTCATCGTTGGTTTTGGCGCAAATAAAAGAATGGCTGTTTAAAATATTCAAAGTAAATCATCTTTGGGTCTGATATATCCATGTTCTTCGAACTATCCAAACTTTTGAATTTCTTTCTTTCCCCCATTACATGGATACTGTTATCCTTGATTGGCTTTTTGGTATTCAAGTGTAAAGTTAGGAAAAGAGTATGTCTACTCATTAGTATTTTGTTCTTCCTGTTTTTTACCAACCATTTATTAGTTGATTATATCAGATATTGTACAGTTAAGGAATACACTTCCGTTTCAATAGATACAGCTAAGCGTTATAAAGTTGCTATTGTCATGGGAGGTTTTGCTTCAATGAACGTGCAGACGGGGCAAATGCGCTATGAACAGGATCGTGCAGACCGTTTGTGGGAAGCAATACGTTTATGGAAAAAAGGACAAATCGGTAATATTCTGATTACGGGTGATCCGACTTCCATTCTTCAAGAAGATGGAACTTCAACGAGAGATTTGTTCTTAAACTATATGGAGGAATTAGGAGTACCTTGTACTGCTTTTATTCTTGAACAACAAGCGCGAAATACACGTGAGAACGCTAAATTCACAAAAGAGATTCTTGAGGCAAAGCAAATAGCAGGCAAGGAATGCATTCTTATCACTTCGGCTACTCATATAAGGCGCAGTCTGAAATGTTTTGCAAAGATTGGGCTACATCCCGACTTTTTATCGGTAAATACCTATGATGCTCCCTCAAATATAAATCATCGTTCCTTTTATCCGGATTGGAAAGCTGCTGTGAAATGGCAGGAGTTATTGAATGAATGGATAGGGGATTGGGCTTATACGATGATGGGATATATGTAATTATTGGTTTAATAGATTAAATATAACTATATGAAAATTAAGCACTTACAAAATTCGGGGGGGGGGGTAAAATCTCTCTCTATTTATTATTATCATTGTCTTTTTATGTCTCTTTATTAGTATTAAATAGCCAATTAGAGTTTTCCGGTTTCAATTATTTTACAGCGCAATGCCGAAGATTTGCAGATGCGATGGCATTTGCCATCCCAATCTTCTTTTTATATAAAAGAAGATTCTTGTTCCCTTACATTATCTTGGTTAATGCTTATTTATTATCCAATATATGGTATTATCGGAATTATGGAACCCTAATGCCGGTAACTTCATACACAATGGTAGATAATTTGGAAGGGTTGGGACCGAGTGTCTGGAACTCTATCCAATGGGTTGACCTATGGATTGTATTTCCTTCTATAGCTTTCCTCGCATATTATAATAAATTCATGAAACTTTTTCCCGCCGGAGATTGCCGGACTGATTTGAAGCTGCTGGCAGGGAGTGTATTGTTGATCTTTATGATAGAAGCTCCATCATACATTTTACATAAGCCGACTGAATATGCGCATCCTTATGGTTTATATCGTAATGAAATAATACGTGCTTACAGGCAATTTGGATTTATCAATTACTGGATTTATGAAGTGAAATATCTTCGGGGATGCACTGCGGAAGAGAAAATGTATGCAACGAAATTTATGGAGACATTGAAACCAAAGAAACCGGTTACTCCATTGGTAGAGAAGCATAAAAAGAATCTGATATTGATTTTAGTAGAGTCGCTGCAATCATGGCCTATCAATTTGCTGGTAGATGGAAAAGAGATCACTCCCTATCTGAATTCTTTAACTAAGGAAGATGATGTACTGTATTTTTCAAAAGTGTTGCCGCAAGTAAAAGGAGGACGTTCAGCCGACGCTCAGTTATTGTTGAATACAGGACTTTTGCCTATAGAAACGGGAGCTACAGCCAGCCTTTATGGCACTCATGAATATCCGTCTTTACCGAAAGCACTAGCCGTTCATGGATATACGTCTATGTCTTTTCTTTGCGACAATAAGGCTTATTGGAACCAGGAAGCTACAACGAAAAGTTATGGATTTGAAAAGTTGTATGACCGCATGGCAAAAGGTGCACCTATGGTTAGAGCAGATGAGAATCTGTTTAAATATAGTATTCCTGTTTTAGAAAAAGAACAACAGCCCTTTTATGCGCAATTGGTTACAATGTCCGGTCATGATGCCATAAAGACCGATTTTCAGAGTCAGTTTGATAATCTTGAATTAGAGGATATACTTGTTAAGTATAATTTAATCATAACAGAATATGTAGACCGATGTATCGGAGAGTTTATTAAGGCCTTGAAAAAGGATGGACTATATGAGAAGAGTATCATCGTCATAACGGGCGACCATGATGCTATAAGCTACAATCGGTACGAGGGACGGGAGAAATGTGAGCTGAGTGATCGATATGTTCCATTATTCATGTTGAATGCTCCTTTGAAAACAGAGTGTGATAAGGTGATAGGACAGTCCGATATATATCCTAGTTTACTGGATGTTATGGGGGTTGAAGATTATTATTTTCGTGGATTGGGAGAAAGTGTTTTTAGGAATCAAAGTAATTGTGCTGTATATCATACAGGAGAGACAGCCGGTCATTGTCTAGACGATTACGGCATTAGAAAGAAAAAGGAAATGTGGAAACTTTCAGATATTTTAATCAGGATGAATTATTTTAAATCGTGTATGAATCATTAATATTTTTATGGAACAATACTTCAACATCAATTACGAATTTGACAAACAAAGCGTTTTCTCTTCCATCGACCGCCAACTGCAAACTTCCTCTCCCGGCTACATCTGTGTGGCGGACGGGGTTATACTGAACACGGCCAACAGGAAGCCGGACTATCTGGAAGTGGTGAACGGTAGTATGTTCTCTATTTGCGACAGCAGTTATGTGCCGCTTTATCTGCGCTGGCTCTATGGAATTGAGCGGAAGCAGTATTGCGGAAGTGAAATCTTTATGGACATCATCCGGCAGAAAAAGTACCGGATGTTTTTCATGGGGACTTCACAGGGCACTTTGCAAGGGCTTAGCTATCATCTTTCACAGATTGACGAACGTATCAATGGGATGACTTTTTATGAACTTCCGTTTTGTAATGTAGAAGACTTCGATTATCCCGGAATTGCACGGATGATAGATGAAGATGGTGCGGACATCATCTGGGTGGCTCTGGGTGCTCCGAAACAGGAGATATTCATGAGCCGTCTGAAGCCTTATCTGAAAAGGGGAGTGATGATTGCCGTCGGAGCCGCCTTTAAGTTTTATAGCGGGACAGACGTGAAGCGTGCTCCCCATTGGATGGTTAAGATGCATCTTGAATTTGTCTATCGTATCTTTAGTGAACCTAAGAAACAGTTGAAACGCTGCGGATGGATTGTATATACACTTCCCGGATTGTTGTATCGGGAATGGAGAAAAAAATAAAATAAAAAGGCGGTTCATCCATCCGAACCGCCTTTATTATCCACATACCTCTTATTTTAAGAGGAACCGCTATTCCTACAAATCTTCATACTCTTTCCTCGCATCGAAGCATGGGCACGCTTTATGAACATTCGCGCTCAACTGATAATGCCCTACAATCTTAGCTTCGGGATACAGTCCTTTCAACTCACCCAATACCCGGCGGAGCGTTTCTTTTTGCGAAGCGGTTCTGGTATCCGTCGGCTTACCCAATTCATCCAGTCCACCTTCATAGCAAATCGATAAACTGTGCAGGTTGAATCCGAGCGCGTGTGCGCCAATCTCACTCATTGGGCGGGTGTGATGCAGCGCGCCATCCTTCGTCACATAAAAATGATACCCGATACATTTGAAGCCACGTTTCAGATGGCATTGGAGCAACTGCTCCTCCGTGAAGGGAATATTCGCACGGGTAGCACTGCAATGCACAACGATATACAGAATGCTGCGCGGCACATATTCCTCCTTCAACGAGAACTCTTTCAACTCTTTCATTCGATCCGGCCGTTTAGATATGTCCCATACAAGACGTTACACCCAGAGCAGATACGATTGAAGTAGCTACTGTAATAATGATCTGTAAAATTTGTTTCCAAATAGACTTTTTCATAATTCTTGAATTTTTAAATTAATACCACCAAACATCCTAGATCTTATTCTGCCGGATCCGGAGCTTCTCCATTATTGCCGTCGTCCGGGTTTCCACTGCCACCGTTTCCGCCATCCGGCTTCCCGTCCGGATCGGGGACAACCGCTTCATCGCTTTCCCCTTTTTTGACTAGCGTATACTTCATCGCCTTACACATATCCAGCAGCATATTGCCCGGACGGAAGCGGACACGCGAGGTCTTGATACAGGTGGCCGCCTTAAATTTCTCTGCCGTTTCCGTTGCATTGCCGGTGGCAATCGTTACACGGAAACTGCCCATATCGCCCAGAAGGACAATATTACCCAACGCCAACTGATTCTTCATCTCCAACAAAAACTCCGTAATGCAACCCTTCAACTCACCGATAGAATAGGAGGAACGCTCCGACACACGGCTGATTACCTCGTCCGTATCCACTCTGCGGTTGCTGCGTGCCATCGCATAAAACTTAGCTGCTTCTTGTGGTTTCAACGGATTCTTACGCTCTACCACTACATACTTCTGTGCCATAAACTTAATTTTTTAATTGATAATTTTTAATTGTTCTGTAATCGATTACACTGCAAAGATACCACATCCGAAAGGGGGAGTGGACGACACCGAACGACACTGAACGATGGTTATTGTTTTTGACTGAACATTTGCTTCATTGCATAAAAAAGAGTACCTTTATGGCATTAACCAAAGAATAACTCAATAGAAAATGGAAGAAGAAAAATTTCGTGTGAGATGTTACGATAAGAATGAGTTGGCGAAGATGTATTTCCCCAAGCTGAGCGATCATGTGTCTGTGGCGAAACTCCGCCGCTGGATGCGCAACTGTACCCCTCTGATGGAGGAGCTCGCAACGGGAGATTTTCATCCCAAACTGAAAATGTTCAGCGCACGGGAAGTACGTCTGATCGCGCGCTATCTGGGCGAGCCGGATGGATATGTACCGGCAAAGGGACATCCGGACATCAATTGACTGCATTTTCAGAATAAAACGACTGCTTCTTCCGGATAAGACAACGGTACTTCCCGAACGATACGACCGCTCTTTTCACTTGAAAGAAGCGGTCGATTTGTTAGATAAATACGGTTGATTTCATGCAGGCAACCGCTCGATCAGACACAAAGATACGGTCGTTTGCGCATAGTCGATTTCCCGGCTGGCCGACACCTAACGGGTGGTATTTTTCTTCATCCATTCCAAGTCGGGCTCGTAATCCACCAGCTTCGTCATACTCTTGTCGTGGCGGAAGTAAATCTCACCGGTAGGTCCGTTACGATGTTTGGCAATATCGATTACTCCCAATCCTTCAGTCGGGTAACCGCTTCTACGGTCTGTCTCACGACCGGACAGGCTGGGACGGGAAAGCATCAGTACGAGGTCGGCGTCCTGTTCGATAGCCCCGCTCTCACGAAGGTCGTTCAGAGCGGGACGGCCGTCGGGATGTCCCTCCACGTTACGGTTCAACTGGCTGAGAAGTATCACGGGGATATGCAACTCTTTAGCTATCATTTTCGCTTTCCGGCTCGCTTGAGCCACCTCCTGTTCGCGGTTACGGTTGTGCTGGTCGCTCTTCATGTCGCAGAGTTGCAGATAGTCGATGAAAAGACAATCGCAATCTCCCTTACTTTGTAGCAGTTTGGCGGACGTGCGGACATAATCCATGCTCACCGACGGATTATCGTCGATGTAAATAGGGAGGCGCGACAGCTCCGTCGATGCCTCATGGACCTCCCGGAGTTCGGACGGAGTAAGCGCCCCGCTCAGCAAGTGGGCGGGAGAAACCTCCTTCGTAGCCGCCAGCAGCCAACGGTCTCCCAAGCGTTCCCCTTGCATTTCGAGACTGTACACGGCAATGTGATAACCGGCGGAAGCGGCGGCACGTGCCAGATGCAGCGCAAAAGCCGTCTTTCCCACCGACGGACGGGCGGCGACGATTATCAGGTCGCCCGGTTGCCAGCCGCACGTCAGGCGGTTCAGCTCGTTGAATCCCGTCGGCAAGCCGGTAACTCCGTTCTTGTTCGAGGCGACACGTGTCTCTATCAGTTCCACAGTATCCTCCATCAATTGCAGCATGGAACGGAGATGTTCGGACATCCCGCATTCCTTTTCCAATTGGTCGAGAAGGGTATGCGCATCCGCCAGCGTGTCGGCTATGTCCGTTGTCTCGTCGGCAGCCTGTGCCAGCAGTTTATGGAATCCCAAGATCGCTTCACGGCGGATATACTTCTGTTGCAGGATACGGGCGTGATACTCCAGATGCGCGCTGGACACTACGCGTGTGGTAATGCTTACCAGTGCATAAGGACCTCCGATGAAGTCGAGTTTGCCCCTTCGTGTGAGTTCTTCCTTTACAGTCATAAGGTCTATGACCTGCCCTGCACGGTACATACTCTGCAGGGCGGCATAGATTTCACGGTTCTTCTCAATGTAGAACACTTCCGGGCGCAATATTCCGGCAACCAATGTGATCGCCTTGCTCTCTATAAGGCAGGCGCCGAGTACGATTTCCTCGAGCTCGGCGTCCTGCGGGTTTACAATGTCATCCATGAATCGTTTCAATAATCATATTCATCCAGAAACGCTTTGTCCGACAGATAAGTGCTTGCCTGCATACAGTATTTCGTATCCGTCAGATGATCGTAATACTCGTCAATCTGCCGTATGCTCATACTGCGTTCGCGGGGAGAAAGTTTCTTCCATTCCCGTCTGGCACGGCCGATATTGACCCTTTGTTTCTGGGTTACCTCGTGATATTTCTCCCAGAAAACCTCGAAGGTGACACCACCCGTTTCTTCACGTGCCGCCTCACGGCGTCTCTGTCCGATCAGCAAGTCATAGTCGGGGATACGGATGTGCGTGATGTACGGATTGACCACTCTTTCAATGATCCCTTCTTCGTACATCCTATCGAAGAAACGGCGTGTGCGGCTGAGTTTCCATCCGAACACTTTCGCCCAGTGGGTGAGGGAGATCACCGATTCTCCCCTCCGGCATTCGAAGGTCTGACCGTTGACGCGACACGTCACAGTGCTGTAATTGACATGGGTTAATACCAAGATGAACGCTTCGAAACTGCCCGTTGCGTTTTTAGTCATCTTCATTTGTTCCTCGAATAAGACTTTAGGGAAGAGGATGTAGCCCTTTTTCAGCATTTCTGCTATTGATTTGTTCATAACTGAATATTATTAATTCGGCTCAAAGGTATACCGTTTATTTGAACCGGGCAATTGTGCGGTTCATTCCGGTTCAAAGTGATGTTTTCGGCTCACGCCCGGAGGGGCTTTATGCCATACGTGGGAGGGGTTTTCGGGGCCATATTTAGCGGCACCCCTCGCGGCACCCCTTGAAAATCTCTCAAACGCCTTGTAGGAAGGGGAATCCGGACGCACGTTTTTTGCGTTCCGGCACCCCATCCGGCAACTAATATATATAATAAATAAAGAATGTATTAAAATACATTATATCTTTTTCCTCATTTTGGGGATGGCAAGATAGGGATTTTCTTTAATCATTTCATATACCAGCGCAGGCGTTCCCCAACATCTCACGATGGCGGCAATCTGTTGGGGAGTAAGTGTCTGGGTGTGCGGGGTGAATCCCGCTTCCGTCAGTTGTTGCGGCAATGCCGGGTGTTCTGTTATCGTCCGGCGAAAAGCTCGCACCGCTGAACTGTTGTACTGAAAGTTCGGAAAATAAGCGATTGCCACTTCGGACAACGCATGGCAGCCACAAAGCAGCCAGTCATAGGATTTAATTTTCATGTTCCTTTATTCATTTAATTACGGCGCAAAAGTATGCTTTCTCCGAATGATGGGATAAACTGTTATTTTTATTGTCGGTAATTTCAATATGAAATTAGTTGGAAAATATTTAAATAAAAATCTAATTATTTAAACAATCTTTTCTATATTTGCACCCGGTATTAGATTTTATATGGCATTTCTGTTCTCTTATAGACAGTAGTGCCCAGTTTAAATAAAAATAAAGGAATTAGGATGTCGAAAAGAACAAAAGAGGCACAAAAACATTTACAGCAGAAAAGGGAACAATATCATCGTCAGGAAGAGAAGATAGAGGAAATGAAATGTACAATGCAACATACGGAAGAGGAGATCAAGCAATTGGAATATGTGCTGGAAGTAATGAAAAGCGCGGAAAAAGGCCGCAAGCGGAGAGTGATCACTCATGATAAGATAAAGGAGTACTTTGCTTCTTTCAGCCGTTTCTTCGACTTTCTGCAGCACCGCTTGAATCTGTTCGTGCATTATGAACTGGTGTGCGAGATCATCTTTGCGCGCTACCGGTTCCGAAGCAGGTCGCGCACTCCCGGAAGGGAATATCTCAGTTTCGCTACCGTACTGACTTACTTTAAAAATGAAAGGAGTATGGTGAGCTGATAGTACGAATAAAATAGAAATCTAAAGATAAAAGCATGAAAAACAAATGTTTTAGGAACAGAAATGACTAAATTGATATTTTTTCCTTATTTTTGTATGTCCATTTTTGAATGATATGATACAGATAATACAATTAAAAGGAAAAGACAAACGTTTATATCGGCTGCTGGCACCTCTGGTTATGGATCCTGACGTGATACGTGCCAACAACAATTATCCGTTCAAAACGGGTGAAGACTACGTCTGGTATATCGCGGTCGATGGAAAAGAAGTGAAGGGATTTATCCCGGTGGAACAGAAAAGCAAGAAAAAGGCTGTAATAAACAATTACTATGTAGGAGCTGAAAATACGGAGCGGGAAGAGATCTTGTCTGATCTGCTGCCTGCTATAATAAAAGATTTCGGCCCTGAGAGCTGGCTGCTTCATTCCATCACACTTGTACAAGACAAAGAAATATTCGAAAAGTTCGATTTTACATCCATGGATAAGAAATGGACACGTTACGTTAAAATGTATAGATAGGAGGCTTATGGGGAAAAAAGTTGCAGGCGCTAAAAATGTATATGAGCTGGCACAAGAACGATTGAAAGTAATATTTAGCGAGTTTGATAATATATATGTATCATTTTCCGGAGGTAAGGATAGTGGGGTATTGCTGAATATGTGTATTGATTATATCCGGAAAAATAATTTGAAAATACGTTTGGGGGTCTTCCACATGGATTACGAGATCCAGTATAAGATGACCATCGACTATGTAGACCGGATACTGGAGGCCAATAAGGATATTCTGGATGTTTACCGAGTATGCATTCCTTTCCGGGTGTCGACCTGCACATCTATGTATCAGTCTTTCTGGCGTCCGTGGGAGGACAGCAAGAAGAATATATGGGTACGCTCCATGCCCAAGAAGGCGATGACAAAGGAGGATTTCCCTTTTTATAATACGTCAATGTGGGATTACGAGTTCCAGATGCGTTTTGCGCAATGGCTGCATAATAAGAAGGACGCGGTGCGCACCTGCTGCCTGATCGGAATCCGTACCCAAGAGAGTTTCAACCGCTGGAGATGCATCTACATGAGCCGCAAATTCCAGATGTATCATAAGTATAAATGGACTTCAAAAGTAGGTAACGATATTTACAACGCGTATCCTATTTATGACTGGAAGACGACGGATGTATGGACGGCCAACGGAAAGTTCCAATGGGATTACAATACGCTGTATGATCTGTATTATCGGGCAGGTGTCAATCTGGAGCGCCAGCGCGTAGCGAGTCCTTTCATCAATGAGGCACAGGAGAGCCTGCAACTCTACCGGGTGCTCGATCCCAACACTTGGGGCAAGATGGTCGGGCGGGTGAACGGAGTCAACTTCACCGGTATGTATGGCGGTACCCACGCTATGGGATGGCAGTCGGTGAAACTTCCTGAAGGATACACATGGCGGGAGTTTATGT
>OOAK01000026.1_pt1 | contig 135684 bp, 112 predicted proteins | sample 1671811 | NCBI WGS metagenome assembly OOAK01 (sample SAMN06348195, study PRJEB24527) | human gut metagenome | biome: human gut; feature: ankylosing spondylitis patient; material: feces | host: Homo sapiens | place: China | collected 2015-10 | reverse complement strand
AAACCTTCATGCCGGCATTATGTTCAGCCACATACTTCTTTATCTCATCATATGTAGCCTTAGTCTCTGCAGATGTTATATCCATATCATCAAGTTCAATCGTGACATTAATTAATCATCCGGCTTTTGTTTCAGTTGGGACAAAAGAACAACCGTCTCAACGTGAACAGTCTGACAAAATTGATCAACGCAGCAGGCTTTTTCCAGCTTATATCCTGCCGCCAGAAATGCCGGAAGATCTCTTGCCAGGCTGGTCGCTTTGCAGGAAATATATACAATATGGTCTACCCCATAAGAAAGAATCTTCGGCAATGCTTTGGGATGGATTCCATCCCTTGGCGGATCCAGAATGATCACATCCGGTTTCTCCGTCAGATCATCCAGGACTTTAAGGACATCCCCTGCAATAAATTTACAATTACTCAGGTTATTCAGTGCTGCATTCTGCTTTGCAGCTTCCACTGCCTCTTCCACAATTTCCACACCTATCACTTCGTCCGCTACAGAGGCTGCAAGCTGGGCGATCGTTCCGGTTCCGCTGTAAAGGTCGAACACTACTTTATCCTTCGTATCTCCGATATACTCACGTACGATAGAATAAAGCACTTCCGCAGCCAGTGAATTAGGCTGAAAAAATGAAAATGTACTGATCTTAAATCGCAGTCCCAGAAGCGTTTCATAAAAGAAATCCTGACCGTAAAGGATACGTGTCTCATCACTCTGCACCACATCAGAAAGAGAATCATTGATAATATGCATGATTCCCACAATTTTACCCTCCAACGGAAGTGCAAGAAGTTCTTCTTTCAGAGATTCCAGATCATGTTCTTCCTGACTGGTGGTAATCACATGGACCAGAATCTCTCCTGTAGTCACACCGCGGCGGAGAAGCAGATGGCGCAGATATCCTGTATGCTGCATCTTTTTATAATAGGAAACGTTTCGTTTCAGGAAGTATTCATGCACACAAGTCAGGATTTTCGTCATATCTTCATGAACCAGTTGACAGTCATCTGCTGTAAGAACATCATAGGTACTGCCTTTTTTGTGCAGACCCAGCGTCAACGGACCATCCTTATATGCATCACCAAAGGAGAATTCCATTTTATTTCGATATCTGAATTCAATGGGACTTCCATGAATTCCCTCCCACTGGTAATCAGTGCCGTTCAATGCACCATCCAACAGTTCACGAACCTGACATTCTTTCATTTTGAGCTGGTTTTCATAGGACATGGTCTGATACATGCATCCTCCACATTCCGGAAAAATGCTACAGACCTGTTCTCTTGTTTCAAGCGGAGACTTCTCCAACACTTCCAGAAGTCTTCCCTCTGCACGTCCGGAACGCTTCTTATTGATCATAAAACGAACTTTCTGTCCGGGCATTCCGTTCTTTACGGTAACTTTTTGTCCGTCTGTTATCACAATTCCCTTATTGGGAAAATCTACTTTCTCAATCACGCCTTCATAAATTTCGCCTTTTTTCATATAACCTCCATAAAAATAGCCCCGGTATAAGCCGGAGCTATTCTTTCATTTTCATATTACAGGTAATTATTCTTCTTCATCTTCGAAATAATCGTCGAAGTCATCGTCAAAATCCTCTTCAAAATCTTCCAGATAATCCGGAGCAAAGAAATGATATACAGCAAATGCGATACCTGCTACTGCTGCAACTGCGCCAATGATTGCCAGTACCCAGAGGACTGTATTTTTTTCTTTCTCTTCTTCTTTTCTGTTTAATGCTGATAATAATTCTTCAATTTTGATATTCATAATCGCACCATCCTCTCAATAATTCATCAGCTGACACTTAACACTTCTGCCGTCTGCTGTTTAATGAAATTATTATAACACTTTTTCTGTAATTTTACCATAAGATATCTGCATTTATTCTATACTTTTGTTAGTTTCTTTATTATAATGATATCAGGGGGTTACTGTTCACACAATCCCGAGACATACAAGCCAAAATTCCATTGCCGCAGGCAATCTGGAATGGATTTTGCCCCTGACTTAAAAATATGCCGACAGCAACGATCTGATAAGAGAGGATAAATACTTATGGTAGAAACACTTTTTTTTGATCTTGATAATACATTACTTGATTTTAACCAGGCAGAAAGAGCAGCTATCACAAAAACTCTGAAAAGTTTTCACATTGCTCCCGAGCCTTCAATTCTGAAGCGTTACAGTGAGCTCAACCTTGCCCAGTGGAAGCTTCTTGAACAGGGCAAGATCACCAGAGACCAGGTAAAACTTCGGAGATTCCGGCTTCTTTTTGCAGAGCTGAATGTGGATGTACCTGCAAAAGAAGCTGCTCATACCTATGAAACTCTTCTGGCCCAGGGACACTATTTCATAGATGATGCAGAAGAATTGCTCGAAACTCTTTACGGTCAATACCGGATGTATCTGGTTACAAACGGTACCTTAAGTGTCCAGAAGGGACGGCTTAAAAGTTCCGGAATTTCCCGTTACTTTGAGGGTATTTTTATCTCCGAAGAACTGGGATACAATAAACCGGGCAGGGAATACTTTGACTGCTGTTTCTCCAGAATCCCTGATTTCCATAAGGAAACAGCCGTAATCGTGGGGGACAGCCTGACCTCTGATATCCAGGGCGGCATCAATGCCGGAATCCGCACGATTTGGTTTAATCCCAGCCATGAGAAGACTTCAGAAATCATCCCTGATCATGAATTTGACAGTCTTATGAAACTTCCTGAACTCCTGTCTCATATATAAAGCGGATAAAATCGTTCGCCTTACTGCTTATTGCTTTTCGCAGCCTCCGCAGGTGACTTAAGTCACCTGCCCCATTACTATATTTTTTTCAGCTTTGCAAATCCTGCGAACATTTTCTTTATTCCCACTTTGTCAAAATCAACAGTGACTTCATAATCTCTTCCGCCGTCTACAATGTCTTTGACAATTCCTACACCAAATTTAATGTGGCGGACAGTGTCTCCCACTTCATAATCCAGTGTAGCAGCCTTCGTCACTTTAAATTCTCTGGGCTTGAATGTTTTCGTCTCAAAAGCCATTTTCATTTTTGCAAGGTTTCTGTCTGCCTGAATCATCTCTTCAATCTTTTTCTTCTTTTCCTGAGCTTCCTGTCCCAGATCCACAAGCTCCCGCGGAATTTCACGTACAAATCTGGATACTTTATTATACTGTACTTCTCCCCGGAGCATCCGCTGTCTGGCACTTGTCAGCGTCAGATCCTCCATAGCTCTTGTGATACCCACATAACAGAGCCTTCTCTCTTCTTCCAGATCAGATCTGTCATCTGATATAATGGACATATAAGACGGAAACATCCCATCTTCCATTCCTGCGAGAAATACTCTCGGAAACTCCAGACCTTTGGCACTATGTAGTGTCATAAGAAGCACATAATCCTGATCCGGATCCACGCTGTCAATGTCTGCGATCAGTGCAATCTCCTCGAGAAAACCTGAAAGTGTGGCAGTCTGTCCCTGTTCTTCCATTGCTTCCTGATAGGATTCTGTCTTGGAAATAAGTTCATCAATATTCTCGATTCTTGCCTTCGATTCATCTGTGTCTTCAGCCTGCAGCTCTGCCACATATCCGGTAAGTTCAATCACTTCTTCCAGAAGTTCACGTACTGTATAAGACTCTGCCTTACTCTTTAAACTCTGAATAAAGGTTACAAATCCATCAATCTTTGAAAGGCTTCTTCCAATAGACGGGACCTCCTCTGCCACACGCAAGGCATCATAGAAACTCACACTCATTTTATCCGCATAATCTTGTATTCTGCCAAGAGTTGTGGCTCCAATTCCACGCTTCGGTACATTGATGATACGGCGGACTGCCAGATCATCTCTGGAATTGTCAATTGTCTTTAGATAACATAACAGGTCTTTGATTTCTTTACGCGCATAGAAATTCACACCGCCTACAATCTTGTAAGGGATATTCGCAAGAAGACACTTCTCTTCAAAGAGTCGTGACTGTGCATTGGTCCTGTACAGAACTGCACAGTCTTTATACTTCGCACCATTCTCTCTGTGAGCTCTGGAAATCTCGCCTACCACATACTCTGCTTCCTCATATCCGTTCATGAACTGGCGGAAATGGATTCGTTCCCCCTCCGAATTCTCAGTCCAGAGTGTTTTTGATTTACGTGAGGTATTGTTTGCGATCACCGCATTGGCTGCATTCAGAATATTCTTTGTGGAACGGTAATTCTGTTCCAGACGGATAACTTTTGCATCTGGAAAAACATGCTCAAATCCAAGAATATTTCCAATATTTGCACCGCGGAATTTATAGATGGACTGGTCATCATCACCGACTACACAGAGGTTTTCATATTTAGAGGCCAACAGGCTTATAAATTTAAACTGTGCAGTATTGGTATCCTGATACTCATCCACCATGATATATCTGAAACGTTCCTGATAATTTTCCAGAACATCTCCGCAGTTCTGAAAAAGCTCTACGGTCTTTACGATCAGATCATCAAAATCCAGCGCATTATTTCTGCGCAAAGCAGCCTGATATTCCCGATATACCTCAGCAACCTTCTTTTTAACAAAGTCCCCACCTGCATTCAGTTCCATCTCATCCGGTGTGATCAGTTCATCTTTTGCATGGGAAATCTGTGCCAGAAGAGAACGTTCCTTTGTTTTCTTGGTGTCAATATTCAGTTTTCTGCATACTTCTTTCATCAGAGTTTTCTGATCTTCTGTGTCATAAATAGCAAATCTGGTATCATATCCAAGACGGTCAATATAACGACGCAGAATACGCACACAGGTAGAATGGAATGTGGAAACCCATACGCTCTCGGAACCAAATCCCACTATTTTATCTACACGTTCTCTCATCTCACTGGCTGCTTTATTTGTAAATGTGATAGCCAGAATGTTCCAGGGATTGATTCCCTTTTTATCTATCAGGTAAGCAATGCGGTGGGTAAGTACTCTTGTCTTTCCCGAACCCGCTCCCGCAAGGATCAGCAGTGGACCTTCTGTATGGTAAACCGCTTCCTGCTGCTGAGGATTTAATGTACTATAAATATCGCTCATATTTTCTCCTGTCTTCTTCCTGTACGGTACATTATTTTACAAACAACCATGCTGATCAACAAGTTGATTCCTGCAACAATCTTTCAGATTCAAAATATGTACCTGTTACCGTTTACATCTCTCGAAATATTTTTTGTGCCTGAACAGGCATATATCTTTATGATTATACACAAAAATCTGTTCGCCTACAACTGATTCCTGTAAATTCAAGCGGATAAAATCATCCGCTTCGTTATGCGGCTCTACACCGAATAATAAATTTTGTAATGAGTAAAAAAAACATTTACAAGTAGTATTTAAAACTATATAATAAGGAACAGAGGTGATGAAAGATGACAATCGATGATAAAGACATGATAAACAGCATTCTGGAAAGTGTATCCAGGATTGACTATATTAAACCGGAAGACATCCCAAATATTGATTTATATATGGATCAGGTGACAACCTTTATGGAAGAACAGCTCGTTTCTTCCAAACGTTATACAGATGATAAGATTCTCACCAAGACTATGATCAACAATTATGCAAAGAATAAACTTCTTCCCCCGCCTGAGAAGAAACGTTATTCCAAAGAACATGTGCTGATGCTGATTTTTATTTACTATTTCAAGAATATTCTTTCCATCAATGATATCCAGACTCTGCTCACACCGATTGCGCAGAAATATTTTAAATCCATGACTGAGAAAGATATGACTTATATTTATAATGAAGTTTTCAGCATGGAAAAGGAACAGATTGAATCCCTGAAAAAAGACCTTCTGCGCAAATACAAAACAGCACAGGATACTTTCGGGGACGCAGATGAAGAAGATCAGGCGAATCTGAAAAAATTTTCCTTTATCTGTCTGTTAAGCTTTGATGTTTATGTAAAAAAGATGATGATCGAGCATATAATCGACGGGATGAATCCGGAATCGGAGCATAATTCCAAAAAGAAAAAATAATATTTCAAAAAGCAGCAGATTTTTCCTGATTTTGGAAATCTGCTGCTTTTATATGTCATAGAAATAATGATTATGCTATTTTTCCCTCTGCCGTCAGAGCCGCTTCCTTATCGACTGTGTTGATATCGATAATAACTATATTATTTCTCCACTGCCTTAAATGTAAATCTGATTGGCTGGTAATCGCCTGTTGTCAGTGGCAGAGGCAGACCTGCTTTCATAAGTGCTGCACCTGTATATACTTTTCCTGTTGCTGTGTCTTCGTATTTCATATCAGCATCCAATCCCTGTGGGTAGAAAAGATAAATATAAGGATTTGCTTCGCTGTGGAGTCTTACTCCGCATACAACTGTTTCTTTTTTGTCTTTGGATACGAACTGCCAGAGTACATGGTTGTTGTTTTCGAATGGATTCACCAGACGATAATAGTCTCCAGACTGTACCAGATGCTCCATTTCTTTATACTTCAGAATCTGCTCTCTGGCTGTCTTTTTCTCTTCTTCGGACATCTTCATCAGATCCAGCTCATAGCCAAAGGTACCTGCGGATGCAACAATTCCTCTTGTCTCAAAAGGAGTCGTTCTTCCGGACTGATGGTTCGGGCATACGCTGACATGTGCGCCCATTGCACTTATGGGATATCCGAAGGATGTACCATACTGGATTTTCAGTCTGTCAATGGCATCTGTATTATCACTGCACCAGATCTGTGGAGAGTAGTAAAGCATTCCCGCCTCAAATCTTCCGCCTCCGCCTGAGCAGGACTCAAACAGAAGATCCGGATATCTCTGTACCAGGCTTTCCATCATTTCATAAACAGCCAGCACATATCTGTGGTAAACCTCTCCCTGACGTTCCTTTGGAAGAGCTGCTGAGAATACGTTATCTACGCTTCGGTTCATATCCCATTTTACATAATCAGCCTTGCATGCATCCAGAACCTTAAAGATCTGGTTCATAATGTGTTCGCGTACTTCTTTTCTGGTGATATCCAGATTTAACTGATGTCTGCTTCGGTTCATGGCACGTCCTGGGATCTTCAGTGCCCAGTCCGGATGCTCTCTGTAGAGATCACTGTCCTCAGAAATCATCTCCGGCTCTACCCACAGACCAAATTTCAGTCCAAGTCCATGGATTTTCTCTGCAAGTGCAGGAAGTCCGCCTTTAATCTTCTCTTCATTTACTTCCCAGTCGCCAAGTGCACACCAGTCATTGTCTCTCTTTCCAAACCATCCGTCATCTAGGACAAACATATCCAGTCCGATATTTTTTGCCTCTTCTGCAATGTGGTAAATCTTATCTGCGTCAAAATCAAAATAAGTTGCTTCCCAGTTATTTACCAGGATTGGTCTTGGCTGCTCTGTATATTTGCTGCGGATCAGATTACTTCTGTATGCATCATGATAGATTCTGGAAAGTTTTCCGAAACCTTCTGCTGAGTATGCCATGATCACTTCCGGTGTCTCAAAGCTCTCTCCCTGTTCCAGTGTCCAAGAGAAATGATAGGGATGAATTCCCATTGCTACACGGGTATGTCCTACCTGGTCCACTTCTGTTTCAAATAAGAAGTTTCCACTGTATGCAAGTGCATATCCATAGCAGTCTCCATAAGTTTCCTCTGTATTTCTGTCACAGAGGATCACAAATGGATTGTGATGATGGCTGGAGGTGCCGCGGATACTTCCCACAGACCAGTTGCCATGGCCAAGATGAGTTCTCTCCATCTGGCGTTCCATATTGTGTCTGCCATAGAAGTGGACTGCATCCAATTCTCTGTACTCATAGTCCATTTCCATAGACATTGCTTTTTTTACTGTAACCGGTGCTGTACCTGTATTTTCCAGGCGTACCGCTCTGGTGATCACATCAAGATGAGGAAATACACCATAGAGAAGATGTGCTTTCAGTCCGCTGACACGGTCTGTCAAAACAATTTCCAGTGTCTGTGCCTCATCTTCCTTTGCAAACATTGCAGGAAGTCCCTTCAGGCTGTACTTTCCTTTTTTGATCTCATAGGACTCAAATTTCAGATTTGCAGTATCACTGCCGTCTGCCTGCTCTGTCTCCAGGCCATTGATACGATAATCACCATTTCCATATGCAGTATATTCCTGTGGCAGGGTATCTAATGAAAATGTTTTGTCCTTTTCTGCCTCATAAGGATTTCCTGAAAATCCTCTGTCCACACATACGATCCTGTCTGTGATCAGTGCATCGCCTACCGGACTTCCATAATACAGATGAACCAGAGTATCATACTCTCTTACCTGCATCTGATAAGTGCTGTGCTCTGTTCTCAGGTCGAATACTTTCTCTGCCTCGTGATATTTGATCCATTCCATACTCTGTACCTCTCATTTCTTTGTTCTTTCTATTTTATAGATGTTCTATCTATTTTTTATGTAACCAGGTATCGCTGTTTGTTTCGGTTAAAACGCATACTGATCAGGTTCTGTGTCCACGTAGTGATGTTCCTCTTCCTCCTCTTTGAAATAGGGCTTGAACAGTTTCCACATAAACCAGGAATCTGCATAGGCAGTCAAAGAGAATCCAAACATCAGCCAGATCAGCAGATATACCGGGAAAAATTTTGCATCTACAAGTGTCATTGTCATTGGCAGGATTGTAATCACTGCCACAGCTAATGCATAGCCTATATGTTTAACCGCAAAATAAAATGCGTTTGTGATCAAAGTCATTGTTTTATTTTCAAATGCTGCAACTGTTGGAAATACATACAATGCAACTGCCACCAGAGGAATATAGACCGCAAAGATTACATAATTAAAGATCTGTGACATGGATCCCGGCATTGTTGCCAGAGCTTCTTTTTCCATATAAATAAATATTCCTGCTGCAGCCATCAGAATCCAGATCAGTGTGGACTGCCTGAAATTCTGCTTAAAACTCTTAAAAAAATCATGAATTACTCTGATATCTCCATCTTTATGGAGCTTCAATGTACAGTAAAATAATGCAGTGGTGGATGCCCCTGCTGTGATAATCGGAAGAGAGCACACGATCCACAGCAAATTTAATGCGATCAACTGACCTAAAAATCCAAATATTCTGTCAAAGAGACTTCCTGGTTTCATTTCTATCTACCTCTTCCTTTCCTGTCATTTATCTTTTTTTATTTTATATTTCATTTTTCTTTCTCTAGAGCATGTTAAAAAAAACCATTCCCGCAAATTGTGACGCGCATCTTGAGGAAAGCATTTTTCAAACACACTCTAAATATTATCAAATCCAGTTTCAGGCAAGCCCTGCTACAATCTCTGGTCCGATTTTATAACAAAGCCTGCCTGTGCTGCTCAGATCAAGAGAAAACTCTGTCTGAACACCTGAACTTTTACTTAATATTTATTGTTTATTTATATTACAGCTTACCGCCGGATGTTGCAATACCTTCGATGAACTGCTTCTGGAAGATCAGATACAGTACGATCATCGGGATACATGCAAGCAGAGATGCTGCCATCAGCTGCGGATAATTGTTGGTGTACTGTCCCTGCATTTTTGCAAGTGCTGCTGACAGAGGCATTACATCCTTGTTACAGATCAAAGGCCACATCAGGTCTTTGTATGCAAATACTGCTGTGAAGATTCCCAGTGCCACCATGGAAGAACGTGTCAGAGGAGCCATGATGAACAGGAAGGTCTGGCCGATGTTACATCCATCAAGACGTGCAGCCTCTTCCAGATCTTTCGGAAGTCCCATATAAGCCTGTTTGAGGAGGAATGTACCAAATGCAGTAACAATACCGGGAAATACCAGGGCAAAAATGGTATTGAGCATTCCCATTTTACTTACCATTAAGTACTGTGGGATAATGAAGATCTGTCCAGGAACCATCATCTGGAAAAGTACCAGAGAGAACATCAGGTTTTTCCCCCTGAAGTTCAGACGTCCAAATGCATAGCCTGCCAGTGTTGCTGTCAGAACTGCGCATACAACACGGCCCAGGATCAGAAGCAATGTATTGATATACAGATGTAAGAAATCCATATTTTCGATTACTTCTTTAAAGCTGTCCCATCTCCATGTAGACGGGAGGATTACGAACGGGTTGACAGAAGTTGCCTCTGTCATGGTTTTGAAAGCTGTCAGGATCATCCATAAGAAAGGAACCAGCATGGTAATAGATACCAGTATCAGGATAACATGGATCAGAACTCTGTTTGCTTTATCTCTTGCTGACATAATTATCCCTCCTTAGTTATAATGAACCCACTTCTTCTGCGCAATGTTCTGGAATACTGTCATGATCATAATCACAACCAGAAGAAGTACGACGATTGTTGAACCATAGCCTTTGTTATTCTGTACAAAGGAATTCTGGTAGAACAGATAAACAAGTGACTGTGTTTTGTAAAGTGCAGGATTGTTTCTGTCCATAACCATAAAGATCAGGTCGAATACCTGCATGGCGCCGATGACACGGGTAACCATTACAAAGAAGATGGTCGGCGAAAGCAGCGGGATTGTAATATGGAAGAACTGTTTCACACCAGTTGCTCCGTCAATGCTTGCTGCTTCATAATAATCTCTTGGGATTTCCTGCAAACCAGACAGGAAAAGTACCATATTGTAACCAATGATGGACCATACACCAATCACTGCGATCGCATAGACTGCAATCTTCGGATCAGAGATCCAGTTGATCTTTGTATGGAAAATATGGTTGAGAAGACCAAATTCTGAGTTAAACAGCCATCTCCATACCATGGCGATCGCAGCCGGAGCAGCAACCATAGGCAGGAAGAAAATAGTTCTGTAAACAGCACGACCTTTCATTTTACGGTTTAATAAAACTGCCAGTACAAGTGCGATGGCAATGGAAAACGGAACTTCCACAATGGCATATTTAAATGTATTTAATAATGCCTGCCATACTTCCGCATCGTGGAACAGCTTTACATAGTTGTCAAAACCAATGAAGATATTTCCCTTACCGAAATCTCCGGTCTTGAAAAAGCTCTCATAAATGGTCTTAAAAATCGGATAGATATTTAAGATGATCAGACCAAGCATTGTAGGAAGAATGAACGCCCATCCCCAGATGAATTCATTCCGCGCCTGACTGGTACCTTTTTTTGGATTTGCCACGGCTCTCACTCCTTCTTATCATAGAATTTTGTTGCTGATTTGAATGGAAAACTGCCGCATATCTGCATACCTGTTGTGACTTCTGCGATTATCACATGATCGGAATCTTTTCTGCGGCAGCTTTTCCGTTTCTTATTTTTTATGAATGGTTTTGTTAAACATTAATTAATAGGACTCTTCTGCAATGGCATCATTCATAATAGTAACGATATTCTTGCATGCATCATCCATGCTTTCTTCATCATTCCATGGTTTCTTCAGTTCTTCGCACATTGGGGTCCACCATGCAAGTGTTGCATTTGTGTGTGGTCTGAATACGATATTGTCCATTGCATCCATGTATGGCTGTAAGTTGAAGCAGTCAACACTGTTAACCCATCCATCGGACATTCCTTCGTAAGCTGCCATTGTTACACCAAGGTCAGCCTGTTTCTTCTGCATATCTTTGGAACCGAACCACTCAATAAGCTGGAAAGCTTCGTCTGGCATATCTGTGTTTGCAGATGCTGCCCATCCAAGACCATTGTAAAGAGATACGCTTTCTCCTGTTTCAGCGTCTTTCGGAAGTCTTGCCACATCACAGTGCTCTTTGATATAATCGTTGTCTTTGAAAGCAGATACCATCCAGGATCCCTGAGAGATCATAGCTACTTTGCCGGATCCGAAGAGTACGTCTGTACCTGTTTCGGACATTGTAGATGCAGGAGGCATTACATTTTTAACGCATTTGTCAACGAATTCCATTGCCTTGATAGTATTAGGATCATCAAAACCGGATTTGTTATCATCTGTCAGTACACATCCGCCCATGGAGTAGATAATATTCATCCATGTATCCTGCTCGTTAGACGGGTTTGCTGCGAAACCATACTGGCTTCCGTCTTCTTTTGTAAGTTTCTCTGCGATATCATAGAATTCATCCCATGTCCAGCTTCCATCCGGATAGTCGATTCCTGCTTCATCAAACATATCTTTGTTATACCACATAGCGATTGTGTCGATATCCTTCGGTACTGCGTATGTTTTTCCGTCCCACTGATACATTTCTTTGATATCTTCCGGGAATTTGTCCATTTCCAGTTTGTCACTGTCTGCAACCTTGTCTGTCAGATCAAGTAAGATATCATTGGACATATATCTTACTGCTTCGTTGGAATGCATCCAGAATACGTCCGGCATATCTCCGCCTGATGCACCTGCTTCAAGAAGTGTCCAGTAGCTGCTCCACTCTACTACCTGAAGTTCAGTTTTAATTCCTGTCTCTTTTGTAAACTCATTCATGATCTCCTGAAGTCCGGCTTTCTGTCCGTTATCCCAGATTGCAACTGTCAGGGTTTTGTCTTTCGCCTGTGCACTTACCGGTGCAAGTGCTGTAACTGTCATAGCACCGATCACTGTTGCGACTGTGAGTTTTTTCATGTTTTTTCTCATATACATCCTCCTTTATTCGTCGTTTCGACGTGTTCCTTGTGATTCTTATTATACGTTTTTGTCTATTTTTTTAAATGGACTAATGAAATGAATTTATGTCATAATCGTTATGGAAAAAACGCTGAATTTATGGTAAAATGTCAACAACGACTTGAATTTATGCGTATTTGCAGGATATCAGTCCTTATGTCTTTATATCAACAATATCTGCAATCAAAGAAAATAGAAAAAGGAATTACCCAAATGCCAAATGTAAAATATACGGACAGCGCTACTTTCCGCTGTCTTGAAAACCTGAAAGAGGGCTCCCTTGATATCAGTCTGATCCATACTGGCAAAGAGCACTGCCCGCCCGGACATATCTGTTCCATGCCAAGAGATGAGTTCATCATCCATTTTGTGCTGGACGGTACCGGATTCTATTCTGCCGGAGGTCAGACCTGGAGCCTTACTCCCGGACAGATGTTTGTAATTTATCCAAATGAACCTGTCACATATGGTGCAGACGAAACTCATCCCTGGACTTATGCCTGGATCGGTTTTCGCGGAATCCGAGCTCACTCTCTGGTAAGAGAATGTGGTTTTTCCAAAAATCAATTGGTTCTTCCTGCACCGAATCAGAAAATAATTCTGAAACACATTGATTATATGCTGGATCATAAGCAGCTTTCCAAAGCCAATGACCTGAGGCGCCAGGCTTATCTGATTCTGCTGTTAGCCGAGCTTGCCGACTTTCATGAAAAGCAGTCTGCCCAGAGCAGAAAAAATGCCAAATATGCCTACAACACCAGTGTTTACGTGGAGCTTGCCATTGAATATATTAAAGATATGTATCAAAAGGGAATCGGGATTTCTGATATTGCAGATAATATCGGAATCAGCCGCGCCTATCTGAACAGTGCTTTCCAGAAAGAACTTGGAATATCGGCACAGACCTTCCTGATTGATTATAAGATGCATAAAGCAGCCAGTCTTCTGGTCAGTACCAGTTTGTCTATAAAAGAGGTTTCCAATTCTGTAGGATATGAAGACCAGTTGGTTTTTTCCAAGGCTTTTAAAAAGAAATTCGGAATGAGTCCCAAAAACTATAAGACGCTTAAAGAAACCATCGATAAATATGACGAAAAACAATAAGCAGGCAAATGATCAGATCATTTGCCTGCTTTTCACTTTTTATTTTGCAGTTAAAACATAAACCCTGGATTCATAGTCTGTGCATGGTTCATCTTCACTTGTAGGTTCACCTGCTGTACAATCTGTGGTAAGCAGGCCCAGATTCATCAACTCATCCCCGTAGTTTTCTGTTCCATTATACTCATTTCTGTAGATAAAATCTGGATCCAGTCCCTGAAGCCGTACTCTGGTAAAATCTGCGTTTACTACATTTCTTTCCCTGTACCAGAACACCAGCGCTGTTTTTTTGTCCTCACTGACTGTCATCCATGCAGTTTCATTTCCCTCAAAAGGACTCTTCAGTCTGTAAAAAGTTCCAAACTGGATCAGTTCTCTGTATTCTTTCATAAAAGTAATCTGCTGTTTCACTTCACTGATTTCCTCATCAGACAGTTTATTCAGATCCAGTTCATATCCGAAAGTTCCGAAATAAGCTACATTTGCTCTCGTATGTAACGGAGTTTTGCGGTTTAACTGATGGTTTGGTACTACAGATACATGACTTCCCATGGAACTTACCGGATAACACATACTTGTGCCATACTGGATTTTCACACGCTCTGCCGCATCTGTATCATCGCTTGTCCATCCCTGTGGCGCATAATAAAGGATTCCCGGGTCAAAACGCCCGCCGCCGCTTGCGCAGGACTCAAAGAGGATCTGCGGAAATGCAGTATTTAACCGCTCATACAGATCATAAACTCCGAGAATATATCTGTGAAATACTTCTCCCTGACGGTCTGCAGGAAGTGCAGCTGAATAACATTCCGTAATACTTCTGTTCATATCCCATTTAATGTAGGAAACCTTTGCTTCTGAGAGGATTTTGTACATCATCTCATAAATACAGTCCACCACTTCTTTTCTGGAGAAGTCCAGCACATACTGATTTCTGCCATGACAGGAATGCCTCTGGGGTGTCTGCAGAATCCAGTCCGGATGTGCACGGTAAAGATCGGAATCCTTATTCACCATCTCCGGCTCAAACCACAGACCAAATTTCATACCCATCTCTTCAATCCTGTCTGCGATTCCCTTGATTCCCTGCGGAAGACGCTCTCTGTTTGCCACCCAGTCACCAAGTCCTGCATAATCGTTGCTTCGTGCACCGAACCATCCGTCATCCAGCACAAATAATTCAACACCACATTCCTTTGCCTTTGCAGCAATTTCCACCAGACGGTCTTCTGTAAAATCAAAATAAGTAGCTTCCCAGTTATTGTTAAGGATTGGCCTGGGACGGTCTCTCCAGTAACCTCTTGCCAGTCTCTTCTGATATAATTTATGGAAAGTCTGGCTCATTCCATTCAGACCCTTATCAGAAAATACTACTACTGCTTCCGGAGTCTGAAAGCTCTCACCACAGTCCAGCTTCCAGTCAAAGTTCTGCGGATTGATCCCCACAGTGATGCGGGTTGTATCATGAGTATCCACTTCTGCCTGCATTCTGTGATTTCCGCTGTAGATCAGGCTGAATCCCATCACTTCTCCTGCATTTTCTGTTGCCGACGGACGTCGGAGCACAATAAAGGGATTATGTTCATGGGAAGAATTTCCTCTGATGCTTCCCACAGACTGGATTCCCTGCTCTAATCTGCGTTCTTTCACATGACGTTCTCTGGACCATGCGCCGGAAAACTGCATCCACACATAATCCTTATCCGGCAGATCAAGACTAAGGCTCATTGCATTTAACAGATGTACAGGGGCTGTTCCTTCATTGATGAATCTGACACTTCTGGTAATGATTCCCCCCTGTGCAAAAATAGTATAAAGCAATTCCAGTACAATTCCTGTTACTTCATCTTTCAGTTTTATACATAAGGTCTGGGCTTCTTCGTCATTCTCTGTATAAGTAGCCGGAAGTCCTGAAAGCTTTGGCTTTCCATCTGTAACCGTGTGACTGACATAAGTAAATTCCGAGATTCTGCTGCCGTTTTCCTGAAGGATTTCCACTGCCGGATAACGGTAATCAGAGCTTCCATACACCGGATATTCCAGTTTCAGATGCTCCAGCGAAAATTTGCGGTTTCCCTCATAAACACAGGCTGTCATTGGTCGCTGCTTCATCTCAAGAAGATATGAAAAATCTTCTCTGTCATGAATTCTTTTCCCAAAATAGAGATTTCCAATATGTCCATTTGGAAGCACACACATAATATAACTGATTTCATTGTTGTATAAATGGAATGTCTTTGAACTTTCATGAAAAATAATACTCATAACTATCCCCTTTCCGCATCTTTGGTTATTCACTGATAATTCCAGAAAATAATGCAATTCAGATTATATTACTATTTCATATCATTTAAGCAAATACTCTGTCAAGCGGATATTTATTATAATGCCAATGAATTTTCGTCAATTTTTTTCAATTCCTCTTCACTGAAGGATGCGCTGTCCAGCACCTTCAGATTCTCAAGAATCTGCTGTGGACGGGATGCTCCTATAAGCACACTGGTTACAATTCCATCACGGAGAATCCATTTCAGTGCCATCTGCGCAAGGCTTTCTCCTCTTTCTGCTGCAATTGCATTCAGACTGCGGATACTGTTAAGACGTTCTTCCGTAAACTGATCTGCATGGAGAAAACGCCCGTCTGTGTTGACACGGCTGTCTTTTGGGATTCCATTCAGGTATCGGTCTGTGAGCATTCCCTGAGATAACGGGCTGAATGCGATAATCCCCTTTTTCTTCTCTGCTGCTGCCTGTTTCAGACCATTTGTCTCGATGGTACGATTAAAGATATTATATCTGTTCTGATTAATGATAAACGGACAGTGCAGTTCCTCCAGAATATCTGCGGCGCGTTTCATTGTCTCACCATCATAGTTGGAAATTCCAACATACAATGCCTTTCCGCTTCTGACAATCTGTGCCAGAGCCTCCATGGTCTCCTCAAGGGGAGTCTCCGGATCCATTCTGTGATGATAGAAGATATCTACATAATCCAGACCAAGACGTTTCAGGCTCTGGTCAAGACTGGCGATCAGATACTTACGGCTTCCCCAGTTTCCATAAGGTCCCGGCCACATATCATAGCCTGCCTTTGTACTGATAATCAGCTCATCTCTGTATGCAGAAAATTCCTCTCTCAGGATTTTTCCAAAATTTTCCTCCGCACTTCCAGGCTGTGGGCCATAGTTGTTTGCAAGGTCAAAATGTGTAATTCCATTATCAAATGCTGTGAAGCACATCTGCTTCATATTCTCATAAACACCGGTATCCCCGAAATTATGCCATAACCCCAGAGATAACTCCGGCAGCATCAGCCCACTGGCACCACAGCGGTGGTATTTCATGGTTTCATAACGTTTTTCATCTGCCTGATACATAAGATAATTCCTCCCTTTTTTCATACAGCAGTCAAATTTGCATATCTTTATTACTATTCTCTTGGCCTTCGCTTTCTCAATATCTGTGAAGTCAAGCAAATATTCGCAATCCGCTTCGCTACTTGCTCATAACCGATTTACTCTATAAATACATATTTTCCCTTTCCTTTACCATTTACTGCTTTAACAACCTTCACATCTCTGAGTTTTTTCATCACTGCTCTTGCTGTAGAAGGTGAACAGGCAAGTATTTCTTCTATTTCCTTTGTGCCAAAAATCTGATTTTTCTCTATTTCATCATATACCTTAAGAATATTGGCTTTCGATGGTTCATTATATTTCTGTTGAGCAATCGCCGACTTTATCATATCAATCGCCGACTTTTTATTGTCAATCGCCGACTTTTTATTGTCAATCGCCGACTTTTTATTGTCAATCGCCGATTTTTGAGAATCGTTGAACGACTTATTAACAGCAACGCCTAATTTTTTTAGTGAATCAGCGTTTTTCTCAGCAATAGTTTTTCCTGCTTTTGAATTATAAATAACCGTTTGCAACATAAAAGCATTTGTATGATAAAGCGGATCTTTTAATCCAACCTGCTCCAACTCATTACACATACGGTTAACACCCTCTCCAAATTCTTTGACAAATTTGTAGTTTTTCAAAAACTCTGCAATTTTAGGATTTCTGGAGAAATGAGTAAACCGTATATTGTCTGCCCTTACAAGTCCCGGAAGTTTTCCAGGGCTTTCAACTACTATATGATCATCAAACATTTTAATCTGAATATCTGTACCAGTAATACTATACGCCCGATGAGTAACAGCATTTACAATTAATTCTTGCCTGACAAACTTAGGATATTCCTCATCCGTAACAAATGTTCCATCTGGACCCAGATACGTTTTTTCTTTTACCTGCGTATCCAAATATGCAATTGCCTCATTTATCATATTAAGCAGTGTACCTTCAAAGATAACATCCTTAATTACATTCATCTCTGTTCCAAATTTTTCTTCTGTTCCTTCATAACGTATAAACCTGATTCTTGCACGTGGAAAAAAATTCTGTGGATTCTTTCCAAATAACAAAATTGCAGCAGAACTGATTTGAACCTCACCATCTTTTTCTTTTATAAATCCTCTATTTTCTTTGAGATATTCCAGTGGACTTTTCCCATAATTAATCTTATCTATATATTCTTTTACAAAGTCCATATCTATATCATCTATCATGGCATCGGGTACAGCCTTATCCTCAAAGTAACGCTCTCCCTTATCATAATTAAGCTGAAGACGTTCTTCAAATGTCTGTAATTTAGATTTATCACCAACTCTTAAAAATACATCATCTGCCTGGTTTGCATGCACTTGTGGACTTGCATCGACATGCATTACAAGCACATGATTCTTTCTTCCCTTTTCATCGACACACGGAACTTTTTCTATTCCAACTTTAATAGTCGGATTGGAGAAATATTTATACTTTTTCGATCAAATGTCTGATTTTCTTCTTTTGATAAAATTTCTTCAATCGTCATTGCAATCACCTTCCATAAATTTTCTGCCGTGTCAATGTAATTCACTTTTTCATCCAAAATCATAACTTCATCATCATACATTAACTTTAGAAAATCATATTAATCATTCAGAAATAATTTAATACCCACGTTTTCGCCTTGCATTATAAATCAAAATCTACTTGTATATCATATCACATTTTCAATGTTATAAATATCATTTTTTGTCGTCTATTTATCTATACTAACTAAAGGGACTGCCTATTCTGACAGCCCCTTTTTAAACAAATAAACTATATTAAATTCCTTTAAAGCTAAAGGAGAATTCCATCTTTCCGTCTGCATTCAGCAGATATTCCTGATGGGTATATGCTCCCCAGCTGTCGTCACCGCCGATTCCCATCTGGCCTTTGGCTACGCGTACTACTGTGTAATGAATCTGTGGGAGTTCATATGGATGCATGGCATTTTCCATCTCATGTGGAGTGTATGGGAGTGCAGAGAACATCATTGGTTCTTCAGCCATCTCAAAGTACATTCCTCTGCCCTTGCGATCTGTGACTTTCGCCCAGCGTACTTCCTCTTTTGCTCCACATTCCTGCGGTACCATGTATCTTGCTATGTTGTCCACAATTTTATTCTGGTAAATGCCCAGTTTTGCACCTTTTTTGCGGTCTGCATAGGTTTCAGCTTCGCCCAGTCCATACCACTGAACATTGTTGTAATCTGCATTGAATTTGAAAATCACCCCAAATTCCGGCATATCACCAAGTTCTTTTACAGGATCATAAGTTAAAGTTGTCTTCACTTTTCCATCGCCGAATACTTCGTAGGTGAGCTGACACTCACTGGCTGGTGTGGTTGGCATCAGATAGGTAAATGTTACTTTTACAGAGTGGTCTGTTTCTTCTGCCTGTGGTAAATTAGATGGGCCGTATGCACCTTTTCTGTATTCTTTGTGGCTTAAATACATGCTGGCGACTTTCCACTGTGCGTAGCGCATCTGCATAAGATTTCCACAGTCATTGTCTGTTGGTGCACGCCAGAAGTTTGGTTTCGGGATTGCCTCGATCATCTCTTTGCCCGCATATTTGTAAGAAACCAGACCACCATTGAGGACGGAGAACATTACTTCAAAGTGCTCGCCGCGGACACCAATGTTGTGTGTGCTTCGGATGATCTGTGGCTTCTTTACAAACGCATCTGATACACATACATCTTTTTCCGCTGTAATCGCTGTTTCTGCTGAATCTGATTTTCCATCCGGAACATCCTCTTTCACCTGATATACATACTGTCCAAACGCGATCTCATGGCCTGCAGATGCCCACACTTTTTCCTCTTTCAGATGGAAGGAAACAGTGACTGTATATTCTCCGACTGCTTCAGCCTTTCCAAAAGGCAGTTTATATTCTTTCGTACTCAATGGCTCAACTGCTGTTTCCAGTACTTCTGTACAAATCACTTTTCCATTCTTTGCAAGTATTACCTTACAGTCAAAAGTATTTGTGTTTACAAACAGATTCTTGTTAATCACTTTTACTGTATCCGCAGTTACTTCTGCAGTAATATTCTGATAATTAAATTTCACTTCCTGCATCTTTGGAGATGGTTCTCTGTCACCGCCATATGCGATTCCGTTACCACTGAAATTATAGTCTGTAGGGCGTTCTCCGAAATCGCCGCCGTATGCCTGGAACTCTTTTCCATAGCGGTCTTTCTTATAAATAGACTGGTCAATGTAATCCCAGATAAATCCGCCCTGATATTTGGGTTCTGTATCTGTCAGGTCTGTATATTTGTGCATAGCACCGCAGGAATTTCCCATGGCATGTGTATACTCACAGCAGATAAACGGTTTGCTGTCATCCTTTGCCAGAAACTCTTTGATTGCTTCTACAGACGGATACATCTGACTTTCCATATCACTGGTATCATTATAACTGCGGTCATGGAAAAGTCCCTCATAATGTACCAAGCGGGTAGGGTCATTCTTACGGAAAAGCTGAGACATTTCATAGATATCTTTTCCGCCAAAAGATTCATTTCCACAGGACCAGATCAGGATTGCCGGATGATTCTTGTCTCTCTGATACATGGAGTTGGCACGGTCAAGCATCATATCCAGCCATTCCGGTTTGTTGTGAGGAACAACATGAGTATAATCCTTTGTAAATTCCGCCACATCCCAGGAACCATGGGATTCCAGGTTTGTCTCATCGATCATATAAATACCATATTCATCACAAAGCTGATAGATCAGTGATGTATCCGGATAATGACAGGTACGGATGGCATTGATATTATTCTGCTTCATAATGCGAAGATCCTTGCGGAGTTCTTCCTCTGATACATGTCTGCCGCTGACAGAACTGAATTCATGACGGTTTACGCCCTTAAACACGATACGCTTTCCGTTCAGAGTCATAATGCCGTTCTTCATCTCGAAACGACGGAATCCAACCTTCTGAGGAATCACTTCCTGAATATTTCCTGCTTCGTCATGAAGTTCAATTGTAAGATCATAGAGCTGCGGATCTTCTGCACTCCATAATTTTGGATTATTGATTTTCCATGCAAAACTGTTCTGTACAGTCTTGCTGCTATTTGTTTTCTGAATATAAAATGGCTCTGCATTTGCTTCTTCATTTCCAGCTTCTGTAAGAGATTTTTTCTCTTCCAGCACACATTCTCCATCTTTCTCAAGTCTGAAAACAAGGCTTCCCTTTCCCCATGTCTTTACCTTAATTTCAAGATCTGCTACATCCAGATTCTCTTCCGGGATTGCACGGATCTGGAGATCATATGCATGGGTATCCGGAACTGTATAAAGATACACATCTCTGTAAATTCCGGAGAAACGGAAGAAGTCCTGATCTTCGCACCAACTGCTGGAGGTCCATTTGAATACCTGTGCTGCCAGCTTATTCTGTCCATCTTTAAGATAATCTGTCAGTTCAAATTCAGATGGGGTGAAAGAATCCTCACTGTAGCCAACAAAGGCTCCGTTCAGCCACAGTGCAAGTCCGCTCTCTGCTCCCTGGAAAGAAATAAACAACCTCTTTCCCTTCATATGTTCCGGCACTGTAAAATATTTCACATAGCTTGCAACCGGATTAAATCTCTCCGGAATCTGACCGGGATAAATTTCCTCATGTCCTTCCCATGGATACTGGACATTAGCATACTGCGGTGCATCATATCCTTCCATCTGGATATGTGCAGGTACATGAATGTCATCCCAGTCATAACAGCAGTAATCCTCTTTTTCAAATCCCTGAACTGTACTTTTGTAATTACGCGCATAATGAAACTTCCATAAACCGTTCAGACTGTAACGGAAAGAAGTTTCTGTCCCATCCTGCACAGCAGCCTGCATTTCATTCCCATCTCTATAATATACATGATCTGAATGAGCTTCCATTCGGTTATCGCAGAAATACTGTGAATCTTTTACCAGTGAATAATCAAATGCCTTCATACTCTTATGTTCTCCTCATGATTTGTTTTTTTATAACTGTTCTCTCTGCCTGCAACATTACATTCCGCCATACATTTGTAAAATACTTCCAGCAAAATACTTTATATATGACTTTTTTCATAAAAATATCTTATACGATATTGCCAACAGCCAGTTATCCTTCATAAGCAAAATTATAACATTATACCAATCCGCATAGTTTGCATATTTGACTATATAATATTCATTTTCGACTTTTATAGATTGATCCTTCGCAGCATTTTCTCAGCCTACACAACACTCTCCCAGAAGAGGAATAATCGGACTTCTCTTTTATCCGAAAACTCCCTATACAAAAAGGCAGGTGATCTTCACCTGCCCCACAATAGCACTGCATTTATTCAGCCTTCCGCTATCTTATTCCCCTTTAGTTTCCTTCTCTGCCATTCTTGAAAACACCATCTCATATCCGTCATTTCCATAATTCAATGAACGATTCACACGACTGATCGTTGCTGTGGAAGCTCCGGTTTTCTCCGAAATATCAAGATAGGTTCTCTTGTCCATCAGCATCTTGGCAACCTCAAAACGCTGTGATAAGGAAAGAAGTTCATTGATCGTGCATACATCCTCAAAAAAAGTATAGCACTCTTCTTTATCCTTCAGGCATAAAATCGCTTCAAAAAGCTGATCTACAGCCTCTGTTCTGATTTTTTTACTCATTTTCATGCTCCTTTTAGAACTCTGTACTTCACTGGACGGACATTTGTCTTTAAAATGTCCGTGTTATATTTCTAACAGTGATATTTTACCACGTTAAATTATAGGAAGCAAGCCTTTAACCTAAAAGAAATTACAGATTTTTTATTTTTCTCACAAAAACCTCTTTCGAAGAGTAATGCAGATAAAATCATCCTCTTTGCGATGCGGCTCTACACCAAATAACTACTTCTCAGTTTATCAGAATTTACGATTCACATACTCCCTGATTGCATCCGCAGACCGGTTAAGAACCAGCTCCTCCGGAAAATCCAGTTTTTCCAGCAGATCTCTCGCCCGATCAAACTCCCCGATCAGAAGATCAAAATGAGCATCACTGTCCATCACCACCGGAACCTGATATTTCTTACACAGTTCCAACATCACAGTATCATTTTCCACAGCATTCTCACGAGTACATTCCGGATCCATAGAATGATTATTCAGTTCCAAAACCTTCCCATATTCCTTCGCACCCTGAACCAGTGCCTCATAATCGATTTCATATCTCCCATCATCCGGATGCCCGATAATATTTACATAAGGATTCTTCATCACATTCAGATAGCTTTCTGTATTCTCCAGCTTAGATCCCGGCTTCATGCATGGCATATGCAGACTGGCGATCACCACATCCATCCTCTCCAACGTCCGCTGCGCCAGATCCACAGTCCCCTGTGCATCCAGAATATTCACCTCAGACCCCAGAAGCAACTGAATCCCATACATCTCCCTGGGCACAATTTTCAGATTCTCAAAATAATACTTATGACAGGTCCCCGGCATAGCAGGCGCATGCTCCGTAATCCCCAGAACCTCCAGTCCCTTATCTGCGGCCGCTTTCGCCATCTCCCTCAGAGAACAATATGCATGACCACTCACCAAAGTATGTGTATGCAAATCCAACACAGAACTATATCTCATAACAACCCACTCCTCACTTCGTACAATATTCCCCCTCATTATACGACCATCCTTCTACCTCCACAAGCAAATTTTCCGTCCACCCATTTTTATCGTCCATTTTTACTCAATCCAACACCCCAAAAATCGCCAGCAGCCAGCGCAGAAAAATAGTGTGTTTGATGTGCGTCCCCTGTCAAGTCAAACAGATATTCGCAATTAAAGCAGAAGACTTACTTGATTCGGTAAAAAAACAGGGCCTGCACCCTGCAAGCCCTGCCAAAAATTCCTATTCAAGGAGGAATATACAATTTTTTATTTCACAATAAAGGATTTCCTCTTACTAACAACATCAAAGATAACCGCTGCCAGCAGAACCAGACCTTTAACAACCTTCTGCAGGTTCTGGTCAATACCCATGATACTCATACCTAAGTTCAGAACACCCATCAGCAATGCACCAATGATAACCCCCGGAACTGTACCGGTTCCGCCATAAGCAGAAGCACCACCAATAAAACAAGCACCGATAGCATCCATCTCAAAGTTTGTACCTGCCTGAGGATTGGCAGAATTCAGACGGGCCATAGTAACCATACCTGCAATAGCAGCCAGAAGACCCATATTCAGATAAGCAAGGAAATAAACCTTATTTGTATTAATACCGGAAAGCTTTGTAGCCTTCTCATTACCACCAACTGCATAGAAATAACGTCCTGTAGTTGTCTTGGAAGCAATATATGTATAAATTGCAATGATCACAGCTACCCAGATCAGAGAATTAGGAATACCCTTATACTGAGCCAGACGGAACATAAAAGCAAGAATAACTACACAGATCAGGATCATCTTAATTGCAACACCGCCAAAAGGATCTACACTGTACCCTTTCTTCACACGGTCTGCACGGTTCTTCAGAACAAGTAACACATATACAATACAAACAATAATACCAACTACAAAACAGATAAGATTAAATCCCTCTTTCCCAAATGGATCCGGAATATAATTGTTAAACAGTGCCAGGTAAGAATCCGGCATTGGTGCCAGTGTCTGTCCCTCTAAAACTACGTTTGAAAGGCCACGGAATGCAAGCATACCAGCCAGAGTTACAATAAACGGAGGAATTCTCACATATGCAATCCAGAATCCCTGCCATGCACCGATGGCAATACCTGTAATTAACATAACCAGCATTGTAAGATATGGGTTCATGCTGTTAAGAACCATCATCTTACCACCAACAGCTGCCACAAAGCATACAACAGAACCAACAGAAAGGTCGATGTTACCACCTGTCAGAATACAGAACAGCATACCTGTTGCAAGGATAAATACATATGCATTCTGAGCCACAAGGTTATTCACATTCTGCGGAAGAAGCATAACACCCTTTGTGTTTACTGCAAACATGATGACTACCAGAACAAGAACGATCACCATGGTATATTTCTTTAATATCTCTGAAAAACTAATCTTTTTTTCCATCTTCTTTACGCTCCTTTTCCTGATTTTACGATCTTGGACATGATCAGCTCAGAGGTAGCCTCTTCTTTGCTGACTTCGCCTACGAACCTGCCCTCATTCATAATATAGATTCTGTCTGACATTCCAAGTACTTCCGGAAGTTCAGAAGAAATCATGATAACAGATTTTCCTGCTGCCACCAGATCGTTAATAATACAGTAAATTTCGTATTTCGCACCTACGTCAATACCTCGGGTAGGCTCATCCAGGATCAGAATATCCGGTTCTGCAAACATCCATTTTGCAAGAAGAACCTTCTGCTGGTTACCACCACTTAAGTTGCCTACATTCTGCTCCACAGACGGACATTTCGTTTTCAGCTTCTTTCTGTATTCCTCTGCTACCGCATACTCTTTATCTGCGTCAATAACCTTTCCGTTAGTGATTCCCTTCATATTTGCAAGGGAAGTATTCATCTTAATAGATTTGGAAAGGATCAGACCATTTCCTTTTCTGTCTTCTGTAACATAAGCAAGTTTATTATCAATTGCTTCCTGTACAGTATTCAGCTTCACTTCTTTTCCGTTCATGAATACCTGACCGGAAATCTTTGTTCCATAGCTCTTTCCGAAAATACTCATGGCAAGCTCTGTACGTCCTGCACCCATAAGTCCGGAAATACCTACAACCTCTCCCTTATGCACCTTAAAGGATACATTATCCACTACTTTACGTTCTGAATACAGAGGATGATAAACATTCCAGTTTTTCACTTCCATGGAAACATCTCCGATTTTTACATCCGGACGTTTCGGGAAACGATCCGTCATCTCACGACCAACCATACCCTGAATAATACGCTGCTCGGAAAAATCATCTTTTTTCTTATCCAGAGTCTCAATGGTAGAACCATCACGGATAACAGTAATCTTATCCGCAACATAAGAAATTTCATTTAATTTATGGGAAATGATAATAGAAGTCATTCCCTTGGCTTTAAACTTCAGCAGCAGATCCAGCAGTGCCTTGGAATCATCCTCATTTAAGGATGCAGTGGGCTCATCCAGGATCAGAAGCTTTGCATTCTTTGCCAGTGCTTTTGCAATTTCTACCAGCTGCTGTTTACCTACACCAATATCCTTAATCAAAGTCCTGGAGGATTCCTCCAGTCCTACTATTTTCAAATACTTGTCTGCTTCTCCATAAGTTTCATTCCAGTTAATGGAGAAGGATTTTCCTCTTTCATTACCCAGGTACATATTTTCACCGATCGTCATATATGGAATCAGCGCCAGTTCCTGGTGAATAATTACAATTCCTTTTTCTTCACTGTCTTTAATTGTATTAAATTTACAGATTTCACCGTTATAAATAATGTTGCCTTCATAAGTTCCATACGGATAAATACCACTTAATACATTCATCAGAGTAGATTTACCTGCTCCGTTCTCGCCTACCAGAGCGTGGATCTCGCCTTCTTCTACCTGAAGATTGACGTTGTCCAATGCCTTTACACCTGGGAAAGTTTTGGTGATATTTTTCATTTCCAGAAGTATCTTAGCCAATTCTGTTTCCCTCCCTTTTCATGAAAGAATCCTGATAACAGGATTCCAAGATTGATACAGGCGGGAAATTCCCGCCTGTATCTGAAACGGATAATTTCATCCGTTTTACTGCATAATTTGTATTATTTGATCTGATCTTCTGTATAGTATCCGGAGTCGATCAGCATTTCTTTGTAGTTGTCAACAGTTACAACAACCGGGTCACAAAGGTATGTTGGGATGATTCCTGTGCCGTTGTCATAGGATTCTGTATCGTTCACTTCCGGTTCTTCACCCTTCATGATAGAATCAACCATTTTAACAACTGCAGATGCAAGAGCACGTGTATCTTTGAATACGGACATAGCCTGTTTTCCAGCTACAAGGTTTTTAACGTTTGGTGTATCACAGTCCTGACCGGTGATGATTGGGTATTCTCCTGTGTAGGAAGCTGCAAGAGCATTTTCTACACCAAGTGCTGTAGAGTCGTTGGAGCAGAGAACTGCGTCAAGGTTTGTTCCGTCTGAGTAGTTACCAGCGATGATTGTATCCATTCTGTCCTGAGCTTTTGCACTGTCCCAGTTAGCAGTTGCAACCTGCTCGAATTCTGTCTGTCCGGATTTAACTACCAGTTTGCCTTCATCGATGTATTTCTGAAGTACATCCATTGCTCCGCCAAAGAAGAAGTTACAGTTGTTATCACCAGGATCACCTGTGAATAATTCGATATTGAATGGTCCGTCCTGATTGTCAAGATCAAGTGCGTCTACTAAGTATTCGCCCTGTTTCTGACCTACTTTGTAGTTATCAAATGTTGCATAGTAGGAAACTGCGTCTGAGTTCATAAGCAGACGGTCATAGGAGATAACCGGGATTCCTGCTTCTTTTGCCTGTTTCAGTGGCTCGCCAAGGCTGCTTCCGTCGATAGATGCTACAACCAGAAGGTCACATCCGTTTGCTACCTGGTTCTCAAGCTGTGAAACCTGTGTGCTTACATCGTTAGATGCATACTGAAGGTCTACTTCGTAGCCAGCTGCTTCCAACTCTTTCTTCATGTTTTCGCCATCCTGATTCCATCTCTGAAGATCCTTGGTAGGCATTGTAACACCGATCAGTTTCTTGTCATCCGCTTTAACAGCCACACCTGGGATGACTACCATTCCAGCTACCATTGATGCGCAAAGGATTGCAGATACCAGTTTCTTTTTCATTGTAAAAACCTCCGTTTCTTTTTACGTTTCTCACGTTTTCTTGATGATGTTACTATAGCACAGGGCAATCTGGACATGGTTGGCAAGAAACAAGACATTTTAAGAAAAACAAAAAATGCCCTGCACAGGACAGGACATTTTTGTTGCAAGATAATGCTATATGCTGATTTACTCTTACATCTGCAAAAGCAGCCGGATAATCTCTGAATATTTTATTTAACTGTAATCCGCATTCAGATAAACTTCATCTCTGCGGTGGAAACCTCCTTCAATGATCACCTTATCTATATTCTCTTTTGTCACTGCAGTTGGTTCAAGGATGCAGGAAGGAATCTCATAAGTTCCGTCATTTACTGTTTCTGTCACATCTTCCAGTTCTGCAACTCCCTTTCCACTACCCATTTCCACTGCATATTTCGCTGCTTTTCTTGCCAGATCTTCAATTGGTTTAAAAGCAGTCATATACTGTGTTCCTTCTACTATTCTCTGACAGGCTGCAAGATCTCCATCCTGGCCTACAACAACCACATTTCCGGCAAGCTGATTCTCTGCCAGTACCTGTACGACCTGACTGGCAATATCATCATTTCCGCACATAATCCCCTTAACATGAGGATATTTTTCCAGAGCTTCCTCCACATATCCGGCAGCCAGTTCTGCTGTCCAGCCATCACAGTTAGCTTCATAAACCACATGCAGCTCTGTGTCTGCAATCATATCATCAAACCCCTGTTTCACCATCTGGACATTATTATCTGAAGAGGATCCCTGTATCATAAAGACATCTCCTCCCTGAGGAAGTGCATTGACAAGTGCCTGTGCCATGATCTCACCCACCTTACGGTTATCAAAGGAAATGTACAAATCTGTATTGGCATTATTGACCATTCTGTCATAGGAAATAACCGGAATTCCCGCACTCTGTGCCTTCTGTATGGCATCTGAAAGTGCTCCACAGTCTCTTGCGATCACAACGATCACATCCACCTGCTTATTTATAAAGTATTCAATCTGACTGATCTGCTCTTTGACATCTGCACCTGCATCCTGCACATTTACCTCTGCTCCCAGTTCTCTGGCAGTCGCCACAAATACATCTCTGTCGCGGATCCATCTTTCTATAACAAAAGAATCCACTGTAAGTCCGATCTGCACCTTATCCTCTTCCTTATTCTCTTCTGCTGTTTCTTCATTCTTATTCTGTTTTTGTTCTGAAGAGGAACCACATCCTGTCAGCAGTATCATCCCTGTACAAAATGCCAGTATTCCAAGCAGCAGCTTTCCGCAATTCTTTTTTGTCTTATATAATTTCATCAGCCTAACCTCTCTCTGAACTCACTAGGAGTAACTCCTTCATACTTCTTGAAAATCCTGCTGAAGTAATTGGGATCACTGTATCCTGACTGTGCACATATTTCCTTAATGGAAAGTCTGGAATCCTGCAGAAGTTCTCTGGCATTTTTCAGACGTATTTCTGTAAGATATTCAATAAAGTTCTTACCTGTTTCCTGTTTAAAAAGTTTACTGAAATAATACGGACTGATATCTACCTCTCTTGAAACATCATCCAGAGAAATATCCCTGCGGAAATTTTCATTGATATATTCCTTTGCTCTGTCAATAATACTGCCAGCTTCTTTTTCCTTGGAATTCTCCAGTTTCGTACAGATTTCTCTCGTCTTATCCAGAAACCACTTCTTCAGATTTTCTATATCCGTACAGGACTGAAGCTCCCGGATATAGCTTCTCCTGCTGTTAACATTATATTTCAAAGTTCCTGCAAAGAATGCCCTGCGTTCCGCATTCATCACCATCTCCAGGATTTTAATCTCAATGTCTTCTCTTGTGACGGCCTGCTGACTGTGCATCCATTCAAAAAATCCCTCTGCGCAGTTCATCGCTCCCGCAGCATCCTTCTCAAGGATCCTCTTCTGATATCTGATTTCCAGGTCTCTTGGATATTCCCCGTCATATTTCTGTGCCGCCGGTACATCCTCGATATGCACTACATGACTGATGCTCTCTCTCAGTGCGACCACCGCTTCCTTAAAAGATTCCTTCACGCTTCCAAGTTCTTTGACTCTTCCGATTCCACAGCGGAACATACTGTCGATCCGGTTTTCAAATTTATGTACCATATTTCTGGCTCTTGTGACAATTGCAACTCTGTCTTCGTAATCTTCTTTCGCATTTTCATAAGGAACAAGCAGTACGATCCTGTTTCCCATAATAGGACCTACAAGGCATTCAAAGAATCCCTGTGCGATTTCACGAAAAGTAGAATAAAATTTGTTTGCCTTTACACTTGCACCTACTGCATTACTGAGCACCCCATTTTCCATAGAATCTCCAAATTCTATGACCATCATATAACCGTATTTCTGACGGATATCAAGAAGCTGTGTATAATTATCCTGATAAGTAACAAAATCATCCTGCAGAAGAATATTATTGATATATCCACTCTCAATCATAGGTACCACTGTCTCCAGTTTCTCTCTGATCAGGAGATCATCGCTTCTCTTCTGCCGTATCTGATCTACCTTTGTCATCATCTTCGCGCAGGTTTCCAGAATTACTTTCTTATTTACAGGCTTTGTGAGAAACTCCTGAACTCCCAGGTTCACTGCTTCTTTTGCATAATTAAACTTATCATATGCAGTTATGATCACAAAAACTGCTGAGCTGTTAAATTTCTGAATTTCCCTGATTGCCTGGATTCCGCTTATTCCCGGCATCTGGATATCCATAAAACAGATATCCGGCGGATATGCCTGTGCCATCTCCACCACAACTCTGCCTGACTTTGCACAGTGGATTTCACATTCATTTCCATATTCAGTTTCAATAATTTTCTTTAATGATTCCAGCATGATACCTTCATCATCTGCCAGCAAAATTCTATACATCTTCTCTCACTCCCATAATACTTCTCTTAGTTTTCATGCACAGGTATATAGATTACTGCTTCTGTGCCTTTTCCTTCACCTTCACTGTTAATCTCCATAAGCCCTGATTCCTCATAATAAAGTTCCAGACGACTGATCACATTATTCATACCGATTCCTGTAGAATCACCTTCTTCATTTCTGCGCTCTCTGTTTCCTGACAGAACACCCTCTATCTGTTCCTGCGTCATTCCCTTTCCATTATCTTTCACGCTGATACGTATATAATCTGCATCTCCTGTAACTGTGAGATGTATTTTTCCTTCCCATTCAATGTCACGTATTCCATGATTGACTGCATTTTCCACAACCGGCTGCAAGATCATACTTGGCATACGCACATTCTCCAGTGATTCATCCACCTCCTTGCTGAAATGGATATCTCCGGCGAACCGGACATTCAGAATATAAATATAGTTATCAACAGCCTCCAGTTCTTCTCCCAATGTGGCGTCTTCCTGTCCTTTTTTTACATTATAGCGAAAAAAATCCGCCATTTTCTCTACAAAAATCCCGGTCTGCTCTGCATCCTCCATCATTGCAAGCTGTGCTCCTGCATTCAGGGAATTAAACAGAAAGTGCGGATTGATCTGTGACTGAAGATATTTCAGCTGTGCTTCTTTCAGATGATTTTCCATAAGAAGCTCCCTCTCCATCATCTGCTGCTCTTTCTCCATACTTGCTTTCGTCCTTGCCATATACAGATCAAGATTCTCTACCATTGTATTAAACGCTCTGGTTACTGTTCCCAGTTCATCCTGTGCATCTGTATCGTGCATCTTTACATGGAAATTTCCCTGACCTACCAGTTGTGCTGTCTCTGCCATATTGGAAAGGGGAACAAACATATTTCTGGTGGCCTGGATGAGCAGAAGCATTCCACCGGCTACAATTATGATCATAATAACTGAATTGCTTATCTCCAGATATCTCATCACTGCACGAAGTACTGCATAAGTACTGGAGTTCTCCTGAAACATCAGGTTATTCAGTTCGTCAATAGATGACTGGATATATCTGTAAAGCTTTGTTGCATCATCATATTTACGCTTATACTGCTCAACGTTCCTTCCTCGTTTGGCAGCTACCGTTTCCGCAGTACAGTCCAGATATGTTTCCGACATTTTCCGGATATTCCGTTCCAGAAGCTTTACGGGATCATTGATATTATCTTCATTAAGTTTCTCAAGTTCATTTCTGTATTTTGCCTCATTCTGATAATAATCAAGAAGTGTCTGAGAATTCTTAACCTTAAGATACTTATACATATTATCCTGTACTTTCTCAAATACCTGTGAAAGTTCGGTAAGCTCTGCATTACTGGCATAAACATTATCCATCTTTTGCATGGAATTATTGATCCGCACATAAAAAAGCATATTCATGGCAAAAAGAAGGACAGCGATCATACCCACCTCTATAACGATTTTACTGACCAGTGAAAAATCTTTCCAGCGCAACTGCTTCATCCGGACACCCCCTTCCTTCTCATTTCCCGTACTGCATTTTTGTCCAGGAAATTAATATCTACATTATAATAGGAATTGGTCCTTCCATCCTTCTGATATGCTGTCAGAGCTTCTATACTGTATCTGCCAAGCTGCTCTGTATCCACATCACAGGTAACAGAGATTACTCCCTTTTCCACTGCTGTAAGAATATCTTCGGAACTGTAATATCCTATGATTGTAACCTTTCCTGCAAGATTAAAATCCAGCACTGCCTGACGTGCACATTCTGTAGTCTCTTCATCCATACACACAAGAATATCGGGTACTTTATCTCTCTGCTGAAAAATATCTGTTACCGCTTCTTCTGTCTCAAAGGTTCCGGTTAAGCGAAGATTTTTTCCTGTTATCTGGATATTTTGCAAAGAGCCTGCCTTTGCCTGGGCTGCATTGCTGATCTGTGTATATATCTGGCTCTGGTTCATATCATCAATATTTTTCTTCAACAGAATAAGAATACTTTCCGTATCCTCAGTCACATATTCCGCTACCTTTTCGCCATAGACACTTCCAAGCTGATAATCACTGACACCCACGAAACTCTGACGCTTGCTGTGAACTGCATCTCCCATTACAGTAACAACCGGAATTCCTTTCTGAACAGCCTCATTTATCTTCTCTTCCAGTCCCTGCTCCCCACTGTACTGCAGGATAATCCCATCTGAATTTGAAGCAATACTCATATTCATATAATCAAGCTTACTGTAATCGCTCTCTCTTCCACTGCCTCTCAGTTCAAGAATTGCACCATTCTTCTGCGCCCATTCCTGTGCACAATCATAAACCGCTTGCCAGAAAGAAGAATTCGGACTGTCTACGATCATATCGTATTTATATTTACACATCACCTCATTCTTCTCTTCCAGACTACTCCCCCCGGACAGTCCCTCACAATAAGACTCTCCTATCATATAAAAAAGCACTAAAATTCCTGCCAGTGCAAAGAAAACCAGCAGTTTTGTCCGTTTCTTTTTCATCTCAATCTCCGTAAATTCTTTCTTCTATATTTTGCAGAATCTATTATACAATAAATCGGTATGAATTGCTTTCTTTTTTTCATATACTGTAATGATTACATCTGCCACCTGCTGTTTCTTTCGTTCTGACACAGATATTCATACTCTGTGTTCCTGAATCAGAGAGATATTTTTATGAGGAGTATCTTTGCATGAAGCGGACTTTAATATTTTTTGAAATATTATGCATGATTTTTTTCCTGCTCTTTTCTTCTGCTGACAAACGCACACAGTTCCTTACTTCACTGGCAGGTCCCGGTATGCTTTCCCTTGTAAAACAGGCATCTGCAAAAGCTACAGCTTCTGAGAATTTTTCAACTGACACCACCGCCGGGCTTCCCGTCGAAGAATCTCCCAGAATCGCATTGACCTTTGATGACGGTCCCAATGCCCGGTATACCCCCATACTTCTGGATGGATTAAAAAAAAGAAACATCCGGGCATCTTTCTTTCTGATAGGCGAGAACATTGAAGGAAACGAAGACATACTCCTGCAAATGCGAAAAGACGGACATCTTATCGGAAATCACACCTGGGATCATGTACAGCTTGACAAGATACCGGCGGAGAAAGCCAGACTGGAAATTGAAAAAACAAATAACAGAATCTATGAAGCTTCCGGAATTTACCCTTCTTATGTACGACCGCCTTTCGGCGCATGGATCAAGGATATGGAACTTTCTGTCACCATGCTTCCCGTATTCTGGGATGTAGACACCCTGGACTGGAAAAGCAAAAACATCGATTCTATCCTGTCTATCGCCCAGAAACAGGTTCATGACGGTTCTATCATCCTGATGCATGACGGCTATCAGCCATCTGTGGATGCAGCCCTGAAAATCGCTGATCTTTTTACTGAAAAAGGCTATGTTTTTGTCACTGCAGACCAGCTCCTGCTCACATAAAAGATTTGCTTTTTCCTGCCTGATTCGTTATACTGTTATACAAAGCTTGTACAGATTTCTCTGTAGCAGGATTATCCGCAGAGTATGCTGTACATCATTATATACAAAAGGAGTAATTAAACGAATGGACAGACTATTTAACATGGACAACAAATTCTTCACCGTCATGGGACGCGTGGCTGATCTTATTATGCTTAATGTGGTCTTTCTGATCTGTTGTCTGCCAATCGTGACTATTGGTGCGTCACTGACTGCACTCCACTATGTCACACTGAAAATGGCACGTAACGAAGAATCTTATATTATCAGAAGCTTCTTCAAATCCTTTAAGCAGAACTTCAAACAGGCAACTGTCATCAATCTTATCATGCTTGCAGTTGCAGCTATCCTTTACATGGATCTGCGTATTGTAGGCAATATCGACGGAACAATGTCTCAGGTACTGTATATCGTTTTCTTTGCATTTGGTATCCTTTATATGATGGTATTTCTGTATATTTATCCGGTGCTTGCCAAATTCTACAACTCCATCAAAAACACCTTCCGCAATGCATTCCTGATGGCTATCCGTCATCTTCCGTATACAGTCCTGATGGCAGTCATCACTCTGTTACCTGCAGGCGTGTTTTTTATTAAAAGTTTCCGCATACAGTCCATGGCCATCATGCTTCTGTGCATGTTTGGATTTGCACTGGAGGCATTTATCAACGGACATTTTCTGGTAAAGATTTTTGATAATTATATTCCGGCTGATGCAGATACCCAGGATACAGACCTTCAGAACGGAAACTCTGCTGAAACTTTATCAGCAGAAAATGATCACACAGTATGACCAAATGGGGAGAGAAACCATACCACTCTCTGGACTATATGCTGAGAGAGCGGTTTGGAGAAAAGGTTTATAAGGTCACGCTAAATGGCGGCATGTCCTGTCCCAACAGGGACGGTAAGATTGGAACCCGCGGCTGCATCTTCTGCAGCGCAGGAGGAAGCGGAGATTTCGCTGCAGATGCCGCACTTTCCATCACTGACCAGATAGAAAGCCAGATCAGTATCCTTTCACAGAAACGTCCGATTCATAAATATATTGCCTATTTCCAGGCGTACACAAATACCTACGCACCTGTGGAATATCTGGAGAAAATTTTTACAGAAGCAATCTCTCATCCAAAGATAGTTGCTCTTTCCATCGGCACCAGACCAGACTGCCTCAGTCCTGAAATCGTGACACTTTTGTCCCGGTTAAATAAACAGAAACCTGTCTGGATTGAACTTGGACTTCAGACAATCCATGAGTCCACTGCCAGGTATATCCGAAGGGGATATCCTCTCTGCGTTTTTGATGATGCCGTAAAACGCCTGCGAAAAGAAAATATCGAAGTAATCGTGCATACAATCCTCGGATTGCCCGGTGAAAACACAGCAGATATTCTGGAAACTATGGAATACCTCAACCATATGGATATTCAGGGAATCAAACTGCAGTTACTTCATGTGCTTCGCGGCACTGATCTGGCAGCAGATTACGAGAAAGGACTGTTTCAGACTTACGAACGGGATGAATACATCTCTCTCCTTATAAACTGTCTGGAACATCTTAGACCGGATATGGTTATACACCGCATCACAGGCGACGGCCCCAAAGATCTGCTGATCGCACCACTGTGGGCAAGCCGTAAACGTGAGGTATTAAATATGCTGCATCACAGGATGAAAGAAGAACAAAGCTACCAGGGAAGACTGTTTTCACACTAAAAGATTCTCTGCTACTCTATGCAAAGGAGGGATAAAATGGCAACACCATTCACAGTTTACAAATTAATCGTGTTATACATGCTTCAGAATACCGAAAATACCCTGACAAATTCGCAGATTTCAGAATTTATCCTGGACCGGGAATATACAAACTATTTCCATCTCCAGCAGGCAATCTCAGAACTGGTAGAGGCAGAACTGATCACCATGGACACCCGTTCCAATGTCTCCCATTACCGGATTACCGAAGATGGCATAAAGACTCTCTCCTTTTTCCAGAAAGATCTCTCTCCTGAAATCAAACAGGAAGTCAGGGAATACCTGAAATCCACCGGCTTCAAAGCCCAGGAGCGAATCGTCACTCCTGCCGATTATTACATCACCAAACAGGGAACCTATTCTGTAAGATGCCAGCTCATCGAAAAGGGCAACTCCCTCATCGACCTGAACATCGCAGCTCCTAACCTTGAGGCAGCACAGTCGATCTGTAAAAAATGGTCCACACATTACCAGGAAATATACGGTAAAATAATGGAAGAGCTCTTATAATGCTCTTCCATACTTTATGGAGAAAAAAACTATGGATTTATTTGAATACGCCAAATCAAAAACTCTGGACCGGGAATCCCCTCTGGCATCCAGACTACGCCCCACAACTCTGGATGAAGTTGTAGGGCAGCAACACATCATCGGAAAAAACACCTTATTATACAGGGCTATCAAAGCTGACAAACTGACCTCCGTCATCTTCTACGGCCCTCCCGGAACCGGCAAGACCACCCTGGCAAAAGTAATCGCCAACACTACCAGTGCAGAATTCACCCAGATCAACGCCACTGTAGCAGGCAAAAAAGATATGGAAGCAGTTGTAAAAGAAGCCCAGCAAAACCTGGGTATGTACGGCAAAAAAACAATCCTCTTCATAGACGAGATCCACCGCTTCAACAAAGGCCAGCAGGACTATCTTCTCCCATTCGTAGAAGACGGAACCATCATCCTCATCGGTGCCACAACAGAGAATCCATACTTCGAAGTCAACGCAGCCCTAATCTCCCGCTCCATCATCTTCGAATTAAAGCCCCTGGAAATCCCTGAAATCAAAGAACTGATTCTCCGGGCAGTCAATGACAAAACAAAAGGAATGGGAACCTATAAAGCCAATATAGATAAAGATGCCCTGGACTTCCTTGCAGACATGGCAGGCGGCGACGCCAGAAATGCCCTCAATGCTATCGAACTGGGCATCCTCACTACCCCCCGTAGCGAAGACGGTCTCATCCACATCACCCTGGATGTGGCATCTCAGTGCATCCAGAAACGCGTCGTCCGCTACGACAAAAACGGAGACAACCACTACGACATCATCTCCGCCTTCATCAAAAGCATGCGTGGCTCAGACCCTGACGCAGCAGTCTACTACCTTGCAAAAATGCTCTACGCCGGAGAAGACGTCAAATTCATAGCCCGAAGAATCATGATCCTCGCCTCCGAAGACATCGGAAACGCCGATCCCCAGGCCCTCTGCGTAGCAGTCGCCGCAGCTCAGGCAGTAGAACGCGTAGGAATGCCCGAATCCCAGATCATCCTCTCCCAGGCAGTCACCTACATGGCCTGCGCCCCCAAAAGCAACTCCGCAGTCAACGCCATCTTCGCTGCCATGGACTCCGTCAAACGCACAAAAACCACAGTCCCGCCACACCTCCAGGACGCCCACTACGGCGGCCACGAAAAACTGGGCCACGGCATCGGCTACAAATACGCCCACGACTACCCAAACCACTACGTACACCAACAATACCTCCCCACCGAAATCCAGGGAGAACACTTCTACGAACTCTCAGAAATGGGCTACGAAAAAACCCTAAAAGAATACCAGAACAAAATCAAATCCCAGTCTTAATCCCAAAAAGGGCAGCCTCCAAAGAGAGACTGCCCTTTTCATCATTTAATTCCCATAACGTTCATCTGCGCCAAAATCGCATCCACACATTTCTCAAATCCAAGCTTTCCTGCATTCAGACACAGATCATAATTCGTCGCATCACTCCAGTCCCCACCGGCAAATTTGCGATAATAATCCTGCTTTCTCTTATCATCCCTGCGAAGAAACTTCTCAATCTCCTCATCACTGCCGCTGATCTTCTCTCTGGACTTCTCCACACGAAACTCCCATGGTGCATGAACAAACACTCTCAAAGTATTCGGTCTGTCCTTAAACACATAATTCACACAACGCCCAACGATCACACAGGATTCCTTCTCTGCCAGATCCGTTGCAATCTTCGCCTGATAATTAAAAATATTCTCATCAGAAACGAATCCCTTCTGGTCCGGTGCGATCAGATCTCCTTTATATAGCCCTGTCTTATTAAACAGAGATGCCTTCACACTGGAGCCCTCCTCCACCTGTCCAAAAAGCTTCACATCAATCCCGCTCTCATCAGAAGCCATCTGAATGATCTGCTTGTCATAGAAAGAAACTCCCAGTTTCTCTGCCAGCATCTTACCAACTGTACGTCCACCGCTTCCATACTGTCTCGCAATGGTAATTACAAAATTCTCCATAAAACCCCTCCTGTTTATTCTCCAAGATATGCCTTCTGAACAGACTCATCATGAAGAAGATCACTTGCCTTACCTTCCAGTGTAATCCTTCCGGTCTCAAGAACATAAGCTCTGTCAGCAATAGAAAGAGCCTTCTTCGCATTCTGCTCAACCAGAAGAACCGTTGTTCCACTCTCACTTACCTCTTTAATGATATCAAAGATCTCATTTACAAAGATCGGTGAAAGGCCCATGGACGGCTCGTCCATCAGAATGATCTTCGGCTGGCTCATCAGCGCACGTCCCATGGCGAGCATCTGCTGCTCACCACCACTTAAGGTACCTGCAGTCTGATTCTGACGTTCCTTCAGACGCGGAAAACGTTTATATACTTTCTCAATGGTCGCATCAATCTCATTTTTATCAGATCTTGTAAAAGCACCCATCTTCAGATTCTGAAGAACAGTCATATTTGCAAACACACGTCTTCCTTCCGGAACATGTGCCATACCCATTGTTACGATCTTGTGAGGCGGAACCTTTGTGATATCCTGTCCGTCATAAATAATATGTCCTGATTTTGCCCGGAGAAGCCCTGTCACTGTATGCAGGGTAGTTGTTTTACCTGCACCGTTTGCACCGATCAGAGCAATAACTTCACCTTCATTTACAGAGAAAGAAACACCTTTCAATGCCTGAATCATTCCATAATAAACCTGTATGTCCTGTACTTCCAGTAATGCCATCTGTCTCTCCTCCTATTCTCCAAGATATGCCTTGATAACTTCCGGATCATGGAGCACATCTGAAGTCTTGCCCTGTCTCAGAACATGACCGAAATTCAGTACAGTCAGCTCCTCACAGATACCTGAAACCAGCTTCATATCATGCTCGATCAGAAGAATGGTCATATCAAAGTTATCACGAACAAAACGGATGGTATCCATCAGTTCCTCAGTTTCATTGGGGTTCATACCTGCAGCCGGCTCATCCAGAAGAAGAAGCTTCGGCTTTGTTGCCAGTGCTCTGGCAATCTCCAGCTTTCTCTGTTTACCATAAGGAAGGTTTGATGCAAGGATATCTGCCTCTTTGTCCAGATCAAACACTTTAAGAAGCTTCATTGCTTCCTCATTCATGGTTTTCTCAACCTTAAAGTATTTCGGAGTATGTACAATACTTGTAAAAAGGCTGTATTTATCATGATTGTGAAGTCCTGCCTTTACATTGTCCAGCACACTCATCTGATGGAACAGACGGATATTCTGGAATGTTCTGGCGATTCCCGCCTTGTTGATATCAATGGTACTCTTTCCGGTGATATCCTGTCCGTCCAGATTGATGATTCCCTCGTCCGGCTTATACACACCTGTAAGAAGGTTAAAGATTGTAGTCTTACCGGCACCATTCGGACCGATCAGACCATAAAGCTGTCCTTTCTCGATGGAGACATGGAAATCATCCACTGCATGAAGACCGCCGAATGAAATATTTAAATGATTTACTTCCAGCAATGCCATAGCTTATGCCTCCTTTTTCTTAAATTTACTGAAAAGACGCTCTCTCATCTCGATTGCCTTAGGTGCCCAGTTAATCAGCATCATTACGATCAGCACGATTGCATAGAACAGCATACGGTAATCACTGAGTCCACGCAGAAGCTCAGGAAGAAGGTTCAGAATCACTGCCGCAATAATAGAACCACGCATATTTCCAATTCCACCGAGAACTACGAATACCAGGAACATGATAGACATGTTATAACCGAAGTTCTTCGGAAGTGCTGTTAAAGTTGCAAGATTATGAGCATAAAGCACACCGCCGATACCGGCTAATGCTGCTGAGATTGCAAATGCTTTCAGTTTATACTTTGTGATATCAATACCAATTGATTCCGCTGCAATACGGTTATCACGGATTGCCATGATCGCACGTCCGTCTCTGGAATTGATCAGGTTCAGAACTACGAATAAAGTAACCAGGATCAGAATCACACCTATAGTAAAGGTTGACTGTCTCGGTGTACCTGTGATACCCATTGCACCACTGATGATCATTTTTCCACCAGGCTCCATTCCAAGAGACATCTGGTCTTTCATGGAAAAATGGATTCCGTTGCTGTCAATTCCTACATAAAGCACATTGATGATATTCTTAATGATCTCACCAAATGCCAGTGTTACGATAGCAAGGTAGTCACCTTTCAGACGAAGTACAGGAATACCGATCAGGAATCCAAAGATACCTGCACATACAGCTCCGATGATCAGAGCAACGAAGAAACGAAGTCCTGCATTTGTAAATGTATCCATAGTTGCCTTTGTAAATGCTGCACTGGTGAAAGCACCGATACACATAAATCCGGCATGTCCAAGACTTAACTCACCCAGAATACCAACCGTCAGGTTCAGGGAAAGAGCCAGGATAATATATACACAAAGAGGCACCAGAAGACCCTGCATCAGGTTGGAAAGCAGATTCCCTGCTATCATTCCCTGTACGATCAGATATGCTGCAAGAACCATTCCGTATGTAATGAGATTGCTTTTTGTTGTTTTGTTTAATTTCTTCTTTTCCATGTCTGCCACCTCACACTTTCTCCTGAATGTTCTTACCAAGAATACCGGTAGGTTTCACAACCAGAACTACGATCAGAACACCGAATACAATGGCATCAGCCATCTGTGAAGAGATATAAGCTTTACCAAAAATCTCCAGGATACCCAGAACAACACCTCCGATAAAGGCTCCCGGGATAGATCCGATACCGCCAAATACAGCTGCAACGAATGCTTTGATACCAGGCATAGCACCTGTATATGGTGTCAAAGACGGGTATGCAGAGCAGAGAAGCACACCTGCGATTGCTGCAAGTCCGGAACCGATTGCAAAAGTAATGGAGATTGTTTTGTTTACGTTAATACCCATTAACTGGGCAGCGCCTTTATCCTCAGATACGGCAAGCATTGCCTGTCCTGTTTTTGTCTTGCTGATAAAGAGCATCAGACCTGCCATGATCAGGATACCACCGATAATGGTTACGATGGTTACACCAGTGATCACGATAGAACCACCTGCAAGTTTCAGGGATGGAAGACTGATCACGTTACTGAATGATTTGGTATCTGCTCCCCAGATCAGAAGGGCCACGTTCTGAAGCAGGTAGCTGACACCAATTGCTGTGATCAGAACAGCCAGAGGTGAAGCTGCATTACGCAGTGGTCGATACGCAACGCCTTCGATCACAACGCCCATGAGTGTACAGATGATAATGGACAGCAGGATGGCTAAAATCGGATTTAATCCCATGCCGCTGACTGCGACATAAACTACATAAGAGCCGACCATGATAACATCTCCATGAGCGAAGTTCAGCATTTTAGCGATTCCGTATACCATGGTATAACCAAGAGCGATGATCGCATATACACTTCCGAGGCTGATACCACTGATCAGATATGATATAAAACTACTCATAGAAGTCTTTCCTTTCTTATATTTAAATAATTTTATTGTGTGTAAAACTGGCAGATTTGCCTTTAGCGAAATCTGTCTTGTTTATTTTGCCAAAAGTAAATCTGTCATTAACGCATTAATGTAATAACGTATTAGGCAACAGGGCTGTCTGCATAATTCAGACAGCCCCGTTGGCATGCAACCATTGTCCACTCCAGGAACAATCGCATTTTATTTCTTATGAAATCTTTTCAGTTATTTCAATTTCATTATTCCATTGCTGCGTAAGCACCATCTTTGATTTCTACAGCTTTCGGAGCTTTGTTCGGCTCACCGTCTTCTGTCCATGTGATCTCGTCACCTGTAACACCTTCAAGTGTGATCTCGGTCATGCCTTTTTCAAGTGCTGCACAGATATCTGCAACATCCATGTCTGCTTTTACATCTTCTTTTTCTGCTGCTGCTTTGACTGCGTATACTGCATCATAAGCATCTGCTGCGAACTGGTTTGGTGTGTCTTTGTAAGCATCTTTGTATGCTTTTACAAAGTTCTGGGTTTTTTCATCTGTAGAATCTGCTGCAAATGGTGTAAGAAGCATCAGCCCCTCTGCAAGAGATGTATCAAAGTTTTCTACACCAAGGATACCGTCCATACCGTCGCATCCGAAGAATTTAGTTTCAAATCCCATGCTGTCTGCCTGTGCAAGGATCAGGGAAGCTTCTGTATAATAAATCGGAAGGAATACTAATTCAGCACCACCGTCTTTTGCTTTCTGAAGCTGTACGGAGAAGTCTTTATTGTTATCAGCAGTGAATGCTTCGGAAGATACGATTTCAATACCCTGATTAGCTGCTTCTGCTGTGAAGTTCTGTGTGATACCTGATGAATATACATCAGAGCTATCGTAGATAATAGCTACTTTTGTAGCAAGTTTATGCTCTCCAATGTACTGAGCTGCTGCAGTACCCTGGTTCGGGTCAGAGAAGCATACACGGAATACGTTCGGATTAGCAACACACTCTGTTGCAGATCCGGATGGAGTAAGCTGGAACATATTGTCTGCTGCTGTTTCATTTGCTACAGCTACACAAGGTGTGGAAGTAACTGTACCAACCAGGATGTTCATTCCCCAGTCTTTTAATGCGTTGTAAGCGTTCAGGGTTTTCTCAGCATCGTTTTCATCATCTTCAAATTTGAACTCTACCTGATATCCGTTGATTCCGCCGTCTTCGTTTACTTCATTGATTGCAAGCTCTGTTGCATTCTTTACAGCCTGTCCATAGATTGCTGCTGCTCCGGTTACAGGTCCGATTCCACCGATCTTAAATGTAGCATCGTCTGCAAATACAGATACAGGTGCAACTGTTGACATTACCATTGCTGCTGCCGCAGTAACACTGATGATTTTTTTCAGGTTTTTCATAATAAAATCCTCCTTATATTTTGTCAGTCCTTTCGTCCCTCTTACGGCTCATCAGATTAGCTTCCGTTACCATTCATTCCACCTGGTACATCATTTTTGATGTTCTAAATTCCGCAAGTTCATTTATTATGTAGAGGAACTGAAAAGTAACAAAAAGCCAACTGGGTTCCCAGCCGGCTTTGGCTTCCACTGACACTTTAATATGTTGCTGTCTTGAATTATATCACCATATATTTGACCATGCAAGAAAAACTTTATGGAAATTTAAGATTTTTCCGTCTTTCATGGACACTTGGCCGTACCGCGCACGCAATTTTATCCCATTCATCAAAAAATGCATTAAAAAAGGTACACACCGAAACAGTAACAATTTCTATGTGTACCTCAAAATCCTGATTTAATTTATCAAATCTTATGTCTCTCTAAAACCAACAATTATGCAATTGCTTTTTTAGCAATCTCAGCAAGTGCTGTAAATCCTTCTGCATCGTTTACTGCAAGTTCAGCAAGCATCTTTCTGTTGATGTCGATGTTTGCAACTTTCAGTCCGTGCATCAGTTTGCTGTAGGATAATCCGTTCATTCTTGCTGCTGCGTTGATACGAGCGATCCAGAGCTGTCTGAACTGACGTTTTTTCTGCTTTCTTCCTGCATAGGAGCTAGCAAGTGCTCTCATTACAGACTGTTTAGCAACTCTATACTGTTTGGAACGGGCTCCTCTGTAGCCTTTTGCCAGTTTTAATGTACGATTATGTTTTTTCTTTGCGTTTAATCCGCCTTTAATTCTTGCCATTTCTTAAATTTCCTCCTGTTTGTCTATCTTCAATGAATAAATGCTTCTTATAAATATGGTAATGCTTTCTTCATGCTCTTAACATTAGTAGCATCAACAACAGTAGATTTTCTCAGATTTCTTTTTCTTTTCTGAGATTTCTTTGTTAAGATATGGCTCTTATAAGCTTTATTTCTTACTAATTTTCCTGTACCTGTTTTTTTGAAACGCTTTGCTGCTGCTCTGCAAGTTTTAATTTTTGGCATTGTTAATTCCTCCTTAAACTGTATCTCTATTATATTTAACGTTTTTCCGTTAAAAACATGGTCATGCTTCTGCCTTCAACCTTCGGTGCCTTCTCCACTGTTGCCACATCTGCAAGCTGCTTTGCAAAATCATCAAGCACATGTCTGCTGCTTGCCATATGTGCCATTTCTCTTCCGCGGAAACGTAATGTTACCTTTACTCTGTCACCCTTGGAGAGGAACTTTCTGGCGGCGTTGACTTTCGTATTCAGGTCATTGGTATCAATGTTTGGAGAAAGTCGCACTTCTTTGACATCGATGGTCTTCTGCTTCTTCTTGGCTTCTTTTTCTTTTCTTGCAAGCTCATAACGGTATTTACCATAATCAATGATCTTACATACCGGCGGTTTCGCCTGCGGGGCAATTTTTACCAGGTCAAGCCCTGCCTCCTGAGCTTTGAACATTGCTTCTTTCGCGGACATGATTCCAAGCTGTTCTCCGTCCGAACCGATTAAGCGTACCTCTTTGTCTCTGATCTGTTCGTTAATCATTAAATTGCTAATTGTAGTGCACCTCCATACCTGTTAGATAGATTCTAATGACTTCTCGTCGCCCTCATTTACATAAAAAAAGCGTGGACAAAATCCACACTCCGCTATCACACTGCTGATATCTTTTCTTCTTAATCTGCGGAACAATCTCTTTATTCCTGCCAACCTTAAATATCAGCCTTCTCTGTGCAATATAAACCCAAGCCGCTAAACTAAATGCGCTGAGGTGAGAGTGGAACTCTGCTTTGTTTTCTTACGTACTTGTATAAGATACCATGTTCAGTCTGCTATGTCAAGTACTTTTTACATTTTCTTTATTTTTTTAGATCTCAAGGTATATTTTCTCTCAAACTGCACATCCTATCTCCGAAGCTTATTCAATGTAACTGTTCAGTACTCTTGCACTACAGCAGTATTGAATAGTTATCTCAGATTTTTTCAGGAGGGTAACTCTATGACAATTCTTAAATGTTCAGCAATGACCTGTGTTTACAACAAAGAACAGCTCTGTTCAAAGGGTGATATTGACGTGACAGGCGAAAATGCTACTTCTGCAAATGAGACAAGCTGCGGCAGTTTCCGAGAGAGAACCGGCAGTTCCATGAAAGACAGCTATACAGATGACTGTGGCTGCGACAAAATCCAGATCGACTGCAAAGCCCATAACTGTACCTATAATGATAACTGCAAATGTACAGCATCCTCCATTCAGGTAGACGGCTCTAATGCACATGCATCTTCCGATACAAGATGTGACACCTTCCAGTGCCATTGTGGCGCATAATATCAACACCATGGCAACAGGATTTTCACCCGTATATCAGGGATAATGAACTTCCCTGATCCGATCAAAAAAAGAGACATGTCCATCTATATGGAATATGTCTCTTTTGTCTGTCTGTAAATTATTTCACTGCAAAACAGATAATCCTATCTGTTTCTTAAGAAATCCGGAATCTGGATATCCTTCTTCTGAACAGTGCTTGACGGAGTCTTAGATGCTCCAAATGGTGTGGCATTCATAGTTGGAAGGCTGAAGCTAGGCATGTTCATACCGCTTCCTGCTGCAGTTCCGGCTGTTGCTGTACCTGTCGTTGCTGTGGAAGAAGGTCTTCTTGCACCAAAGGAAGAAGCTGTGCTTCTTTTTCCGAAAGGGGTCTGCTGAAGGTTATCATCATTCAGACCTGTTGCGATCACTGTGATTCTGCAGTAGTCAGCAACTGTATCATCATACATGGCACCAAAGATGATGTTTGCTTCCTCACCTGTAAGCTCCTGTACATAGCTTGCAGCATCATTGGCATCCATAAGAGAAATATCTCCGGAAATATTAATGATAACATGTGTAGCACCTTTGATGGTTGTCTCAAGAAGTGGAGAAGATACGGCCTGCTGTACAGCTTCCATAGCTTTGTCGTCTCCTCTTGCTTCACCGATACCGATATGGGCAATTCCCTTGTCTGTCATTACAGTCTGAACGTCTGCAAAGTCAAGGTTAATCAGAGCCGGCAGATTGATCAGGTCTGTAATGCCCTGTACTGCCTGCTGCAGAACTTCATCAGCCTTCTTCAGAGCTTCCGGCATGGTTGTTCTGCGATCTACAACTTCCAGTAATTTATCATTCGGGATAACGATTAATGTATCCACTGCTTTCTTCAGATTCTCAATGCCTGCAAGTGCATTATTCATACGAGTTCTTGCTTCAAAACGGAAAGGTTTTGTAACAACGCCAACTGTAAGGATACCCATTTCTTTCGCTGCTGCTGCGATAACAGGTGCAGCTCCGGTTCCGGTTCCGCCTCCCATACCACAGGTAACGAATACCATATCCGCACCTTCCATTAACTGTTTTACTTCTTCAATGCTCTCCTCTGCTGCTTTCTGTCCAACCTCAGGCTGGGCTCCTGCACCAAGACCTTTGGTAATCTTCTCGCCAATCTGAAGTACAGTTGGAGCTTTGCACAGAGTTAAAGCCTGCTTATCAGTATTAACACCTACAAACTCTACTCCGCCGATGGCCTCTTCCACCATTCTGTTTACTGCATTATTTCCGGCTCCACCTACACCGATCACTATGATCTTGGCAGATGATTCAGCCTCGTTTGACATAATCTCTAACAACGTACTTCCTCCTTTATTTATACCTGATATCCTTTTCAGTGATTTATATCAAAGTTACATATAGATATATCATATATTTTTTTTGAGAATTAATCAACCATTAATTTTGTTTTTTTATACTTTTTTCACTCTTTTTCGGCAATTCCGGTAAATATGTTGTATCAGTGTACGGAGCCTTCTCTGATCTCAAAGTTTCCATATACTATCAATATCCCTCAGAATCATCCCCCTGATAATCACTGTTATCTTCTGTATAATCACCATATCCATCTGAATCATCTGAGTTTCCGTCGTCATATGATGAATCACTTTCTCCATCTTCTGAAGTTTCAGAACTCTGGTCATCTGCGGAACTTTCATCTCCTGAACCGTCTCCCGACTCATCAGATGCCGCATCCAGAGATTCCTGTGTAGGCTTCGGTCCCACATAATTACCGGATTCGTCATACTCACCTGCTCCGGTATAATCCCCTTCCTCATCATAACCGCCATTCCAGTTCTCAATTGCTTCCTCAAGAGCAGTCTTCGGTTTTGCACCTACATAATTACCATCCTCGTCATACTCGCCGTCTCCGGTATAATTGCCATCTTCATCATAACCGCCATTCCAGTTCTCAGCAGTAACTTCTTCCTGTTCCAGTTCTTCTTCAAAGGTATTGGACTCCGTAGCCACACTCTCCATATGAAGAATACCTTTTTTTCCCTGGATTTTGGGCAGAATCGCTATCACTCGGTTCATCTTCTCTTCCAGATCAGCATCTTTTCCGAGCTGAACAGTTATATCCCCATAGATGAGGCTGATAGAATAGCTGTTGTCAAACTGGATATGATCGGGGATCATATCATTTTTCTGAAAGATTGTAGACAATGCTACGGCTGTATTCAGTACAGTATCTCCTTTAATATCCAGTTTCTCGTCCATCACAATGCTGTTCACCTGAATTCCGTCAAAATACGGAACCGTCTCATCTCTGTTCTGAGAACCCTCCACAAAAATGCCATTTCTGTCAAAATAAATGTAACTGTCAAGATATCGGATGCATCCGACTGTTTTTTTCTCTTTTACGCTGATACAAATGGTATTTCGGTTCAGCTGGGTAACTTTAAATGCATCTACATATGCAATGTCCTCTGTATTTGTAGTGCTGTAGAGCAGTGGTGCAAGGACCGAATTGGAAGCCATCGGTCCCCGAAGCACCATATTCTTTACTTCTTCGTCTGTATAATGGGAAGTTCCCCTCACCTCAACAGTATCTACTTTATAATAGGAAAAAAATACTATCACAGCGACCATAACTCCGGCGCCTATCATACCTGCCAGCATCTTCTTCGTCCTTTTGCTCATAGGAGGTCTTTTCCCATAATTACTTTCTCTCATAAATCCTCAAATCCTCTGTCCCCGGCTGCCATATTCTGCAGCCCAAAGTCCGTAAATCTTCACAGATATGCTCATAGCCCCTGCTGATAAACCCGGCTCCTGTAACACAGGTTTCTCCCTCTGCCATAAGTGCTGCAATGAGCAGGGCTGCACCACCTCTGAGATCTCCTGCCTGTACCTGTGTTCCCTTAAGAGTTTTTCCCCCTCTTATGATTGCCTGGTTTCCGCTTACGGAAATATCTGCGCCCATTTTTTTCATCTGAAAAGCACTGCCAAATCTCCGGTCAAAAATATTTTCCCGTATGGTACTCTGTCCCTGCGCACCTGTCAGTACTGCCATCAACGGAGCCTGCAGATCTGTGGGAAAACCCGGATAAATTTCCGTTTCTACTAAAACAGCCGGTCTGACAGCATTCTTTCCATTGACCTCTAGTGTACCACCATTTACTTGATATTGTCCACCTATTTTCCGATATACTTCCATAAACGACTGCAACTCCTCCACAGGTACATCATGAAGAATAATCTTACTTCTTGCTGCCGCAGCCGCACACAGATAGGTACCTGCAACAATACGATCCGGAGGAATACGGTAGTCTCCGCCTTTCAGTTCATCCACTCCTCTGATCGTAATTTCACCGGTTTCCTCTCCTTCTATCAGTGCTCCCATTGTTTTCAGATATCTGCAGAGCCAGAAAACCTCCGGTTCTTTCGCACAATTATAAAGATGTGTTACACCTTTTGCAAGAACTGCTGCCAGTATTGCCTGTTGAGCAGCTCCCACACTCGATTTCGGAAACACAATATCCTGCCCTTCAAATCTGACACATTCTCCATCCAGGCCTGATGCATTTTCCCGGACATCCGCGCCAAGTGCTCTCAGTGCCATAAGATGGAGATCTATTGGTCTTTTCCCGATCGTACATCCGCCCGGATACCCTATCCTGCATTTTCTGTTTCTTGCAAGCACCGCACCTGCCAGAATGATCGAAGAACGCATTCTGCCTGTATAGACTGCAGGAATTTCTGTTTCGTCTGCGCAAGAACAATCCAGATAAAGATCGTGATCGTCCCACCAGGTCACTGCACCAAGACTTTTCAAAATCTCTTCCATACAAAAAACATCTGAAATTCTGGGACATCCCCTCAGAATGCTTAGTCCTCTGTGCATCAGAGATGCGGCTATCATTGGAAGTGCTGCATTTTTAGATCCCTGTATAAAAATCTCCCCGCTGAGAGATGCTTTACCTGTCACATGGATTTCATCCAACCTTTTGCTCCCAAAGAGTCTCTTACTTTACAGTTTATGGCTTTTTCTATTATATGTTACGTCATTCTGAAACCTGTAATTCAATTTATCCTGTCACATTTCCCAACATTCATCGCAAGTCCCATTTCCCCAAGAAGAAACACTGCCGAAGTTCCTCCATAGCTGATAAAAGGCAGCGTAATGCCTGTATTGGGGATTGTATTGGTCACCACTGCAATATTCAAAATAACCTGAAGAGCCAGATGCCCCATAATCCCGCAACAGATAAGAGCTCCGGCCAGATCTTTTGCATGCATGGCAGCCACACCCAGCCGCCACAAAAGCATTGCAAACAGAAAAATCAGAAAGATAGCTCCGGCTGCTCCCATTTCCTCACATATAATCGAAAAAATCATATCATTCTGCGCTTCCGGAACAAATCCAAGTTTCTGCAGACTGTTTCCAAATCCTCTGCCGAATATTCCGCCGCTGCCGATGGCATACAGTCCCTGGATCGTCTGAAATCCTTTTTCATATTTCTCCGGATTTCTCCAGATTGCAAGACGTTCCAGACGATAACTCTCTGCAGCAAGAAAAACAGCTATGAAACCTGCACCTGCGCTGCCAAGCCCGATAAATTCCAGATATCCCGGATTGGATACAAAAATCAGAATTCCACCGATACCCAGAATAATGATCGCTGTACTCAGATTATTTGAACCTACAAGACCAATGATCGGCAGCAGGGTCAATATTGTCCTGCACATAAATCCAAAGCCCCTGGTTGCTTTTTTTGTACGCTCGATCTGCCATGCAAGAAAAAGGATTACAGCAACTTTCGCAAACTCTGAAGGCTGAAAAGATAAAGGTCCAAGATTCAGCCATCTTTTTGAGCCGTTGATCTCCTGACCTACAAAAAGTACTGCGCCGGACAAAAACATTGAAATCAGATATGCCACTGGTCCCAGCCTCAGAAAAAAATGATAATCAATGGAAGAAACCATATACATTACTCCCATACCCAATGCTGTGGCAAATAACTGTTTCTTAAAATAACAGGCAGAGTCGCCGAAACGTACTCTGCCATTATATTCACTGGAGCTGAATAATACTGCCAGGCCAAAAATCACAAGCAGTACTATCAGTACCAGCATCGTCATATCTGTTTTTGATAAATCTGTCGCTCTTTTTCGCGCCATCTGTTTCTCCGCAAAATTATCTATAGCCGGTCACTGCAGCTTCGTCTTTCTCTGCCGGACAGCTATAATTCTTACTTATAGATATTCTACAGATTTCTTACATATTCCTTGAACATATCTCCACGCTGTTCATAGTTATCAAACTGTCCCCAGCTTGCACATGCGGGAGAAAGCAAAACAGCATCTCCAGGCTGTGCTTTCTCCTCACATACCTTTACTGCCTCTTTCAGATCTTCGCAGAGGATGATATCATGGAAACCATGTTTCTCAGCAGCTTCTTTGATTTTCTCCTTTGTCTGACCGATCAGCACCAGATAACGTACCTTTCCGTCAAATGCCTCAATCCATTCATCATAACCGGACTGTTTATCATAACCGCCGCCGATCAGAAGTGTCGGACGGTTCATTGCCTGAATTCCTTTAATTGCCGCATCCGGGTTAGTTCCTTTGGAATCATTATAATATACAACGCCTTTTTTCTCTGTCACATATTCGATTCTGTGTGCAACAGCTGTAAATTCACAGATGCTCTTACGGATGCTGTCCAAGGATACTCCATCGTAGTAAGCCATTGCAACTGCGGCCATAACATTCTCAAAATTGTGTTTTCCAAGAAGCTTCAGATCTTCTGTCTTAACTACTTCGATTTCTTTTTCTCCGTCCTTCAGGATGATTTTATTTCCATCCAGATAAATTCCCTCATCCAGTTTACGTCCGCTGGAGAAATATACCACTCGTGGAGTCAGATGTTTTCCAAACTCACGCAGAACCTCATCTTCATAATTCAGCACGCATACATCTTCTGTACCCTGATTCTCAGTGATCAGTTCTTTCACACGTATATACTCTTCCATTGTATGATGACGGTTCAGATGGTCCTCTGTAATATTCAGGATTGCAGATACCTTTGGTGCAAACTCATCAATCGTTTCCAGCTGAAAACTGCTGATTTCTGCAACAGTTATAGAATTTGGCTTCATCTCCAGTGCTTTGGAAGTATATGGGGTTCCGATATTGCCGACTACAAAAACAGACTCACGTGCATCCTGCATAATTTTTCCAAGAAGTGCTGTTGTAGTAGTTTTTCCGTTTGTTCCTGTGATGGCAAGCACTTCACCGTCACCTACTCTGTATGCCAGTTCCACCTCTCCCCATACCGGAAGCCCCTGCTCATAAAAACTTTTTACAAGTGGAAGATCTGTCGGCACTCCGGGGCTTAAAACTACCAGATCAAGACTGTCCTGTACTTCTTTCGGAAGTTCTCCTGCATATACAGTGACCGGATATGTCCCATCTGTTTTATGTACAACTGCGTCTTTATCTGTTTCGGCATTTCCGTCATAGATAACCGGAAATGCTCCTACCTTTGCCAGAAGGTCAGATGCTCCGATTCCGCTTTTTCCGGAACCGAATACAAGTACCTTTTTTCCCTGTAATTCCATAATAATTTTCCTCCCTTTTATCAGCATAACGCTGAAATCTGCTTAGCCAAAATCTTACAGTGCCAGCAGTGCGACCATACACATAACCGCTGTAATAACTGAGAATACCGCAACTACACGTGTTTCAGACCATCCGCATAACTCAAAATGATGATGGATCGGTGCCATCTTAAAAATACGCTTTCCATGTGTTGCCTTGAAATAAGTTACCTGAATGATAACGGAAAGTACTTCGATCAGATAGATCAGACCCACGATCAGGATAAATAACGGCATCTGCATCACATAAGCCGTACCTGCAACAAAACCGCCCAATGCCAGAGAACCTGTGTCTCCCATAAACACTTTTGCCGGATATACATTAAACAGCAGAAATCCCATCAGTCCTCCCACAACTGCACCTGTGATCGGCTCGATCCCCGATTTCATTCCAATAGAAACTACTGTAAAAAATACTGCAACGATCAGAGTCACACTGGAAGCAAGACCATCCAGACCATCCGTAAAATTAACTCCATTCACAGTACCGATCACAGCAAAGAAAAGGACCGGAACTGCCAGCCATCCAAGATTCAGGAAATGTCCGCTCCAGAATGGGATTCTCATAGTCAGTGAGATATCTGTATACTTAACAATATAAAATACAAAAATCGCAGTCAGAACTACCTGAAGTAAAAATTTCTGCCATGGCAGCAGTCCGTCTGAGCGTTTCAGCACAACCTTCAGATAATCATCCAGAAATCCGATAATTCCAAATCCAAGAGTCAGGAACAGTACCGGAATGATCTTCGGATAATCCCCTACATAAAATAATGCAGTTATCGCTGTGGCGATCAGAAAGATCACTCCACCCATTGTAGGTGTTCCTGCTTTCTTTAAATGGGACTGTACGCCCTCTGTTCTTTCTGTCTGGCCCATCTTCAGTCTCCGAAGAAAAGGAATGATGACCGGTCCTAATACAACGCTGATTGCAAAAGAAATCAGCACAGGGATTACAACTTGAAATTCCATCTTACACCTCGTTCATTCTTTCGTTTTTTCCTGAAAGTTTTTTACTTTCAGATTTCTTTTAGTATAAGGCTTTTTTGCTTATTTATCAACCCTGCCTGCGGAATTTCCCTAATTGCCTTCTGCAGAAAAATCAGAAACATCACTTTTTTCAATTCCAAGATATGGCAGGATATTCTCAAAAATACCACGTATCACAGGGGCAGCTACTGTCCCTCCATAATAGATTCCTTTCGGATCATGAATAATACACAGTCCCAGTATCTGCGGATCTTCTGCAGGTGCAAATCCCAAAAAAGAGGAAATATAACGATTTGCACTTCTTGGCAGTGTCTGAGAAGTGGCAGTTTTCCCACCGATGGCATATCCTTCAATTTTTGCATTTTTTCCGGAGCCCTGAGATACTACTGTTTCCAGGATTTCTCTTATTTCCTTCGAAGTCTCTTCAGAGACAATTCCTTCCTTTACCGGAAAAATCAGTTTCTCACCCTCTGTTCTGTCAGGATTTAACACTGCGACTCCAAAATGCGGTGTCACCCGTCTGCCTCCGTTTATAAGTGAACTTACTGTTGCAGCCAGCTGAACAGGCGTAATCTGAAAAGACTGCCCAAAAGAAACCGTTGCCAGTTCCACTTCTCCCATATTTTTCTTCTGATGCATAATAGTTCCTGCCTCTCCCGGAAGATCTGTCCCGGTTTTATCCAGAAGTCCAAACTGTCTGAAATACTTATAATAACGTTCTATCCCAAGGCGAAGCCCCACCTCTATAAACACAGGGTTACAAGAATTCTGTGCACCTTCCACAAAATTCTGGGATCCATGTCCTGTTCTTTTTGCACAGTGGATTCTGCGATCCTCCACCACTTTATATCCGGGACAATAAAAACGGTCCCCAGGTGAAACAACACCAGCCTCCAGTCCGGCTGCCATGGTGATGATTTTAAATGTGGAGCCCGGTTCATAAGTATCATTCAGGCAGGGATTTCTCCACATCTGATTCAGTAACTCCTGCTTTCTTTCTGTATTTGTTTTTCCTGATGCTGTCTGCACTGCCAGTTCACTTTGTTCATTGTGATCTTCCGACGGTATTGTTATCCCGGATTCATTTAACTGCATATTCAGATCATCTGTCAGGGTAAAAGGATCATTCAGGTCAAATTCCGGCACATTGACACATGCATATATTTCGCCGTTCTGTGGATTCATCAGCAGGATAGATACACGTTCTGCCTGCTTTTCCTCCATTACTTTCAAAGCTGACTGCTGCGCAAATTCCTGAATATTTACATCAAGACTGATCATCAGGCTTTTCCCCTCTATCGGTTTTTCCCTTGTCTCACCCAATTTATCAATTTCCACACCCCTGGCATCTGTTGTTGTCAGGATTTTACCCGGCTGTCCCCTCAGGATTTCTTCATATTTCACTTCCAGACCGATAATTCCCTGATTATCACCTCCCGTAAAGCCAATGACTTTTGAAGCCAGACTTCCACATGGATAGTAACGCTTATAATCCTCATCAACTTTCACCCCTGCCAGACTGCACTCTCTTATCTCATCACCTGTACTTTTTTCCACATTTGTCTTTACTATTTCTATGGAAGAGATTTTCTCCACTCTTTTTCTCACTTCTGCCTCATCTATTTTCAGTTTTTCAGACAGCAGGGCGATTACTTTTTCAGGTTCTTTAATCTGACTGTGGATCACAGAGATTGTACATACCGTCCTGTTTGATGCCAGAACTTTTCCCCTTGCATCCAGAATCTCCCCTCTGGCCGCTTTGATCTCTCTCTCTCTTTCGTGAAGTTCTTTTGCTTTCTTATAATAATAGTCTGATCTAAAACACATAAGATATACCAGTCTTCCGATAAGGCCTGTCATCATTAAAATACAGCAGAGTAATACCACCCATATTTTTCTCTTGTGAAACGTCATATTTTTTTTCATAAAAAAAGCTCCGCAGAGATCGTCATAACAATATATGACCGTTCTCTGCGGAACTATAACTATACGCTTTTATTCCAGACCTGCTTCTTCATTGGTAATACCGTCTGTCTCTTCGTCATTATCCTCAGTCGTCTCAGCTTCATCATCCTCCAGAGGTGCAGGTGCATCAGGATTGGATACTGCATCTCCTGAAGAATCTGCATCCGTACTTCCCGAAGCACTGACAAGATTTGTAGACATCTTATAATTGCCTTCCTCATCCAATATGTGATCTCCATTGGCATCCAGCAGATATCCGTTTTCATCAATCCGGTTTCCATCCCAGTCTATCAGATTGCCATCTGCATCCACCAGATTACCGTCACTGTCAAGTTCGCTGTCCGATATGGAAGTACTCTTTAAATGTCCCTTAAACCCTTCCCACAATTCTGTCTCCGGCACTGTTCCATCTTCAGATTCATCCGGCACTACATTCAGATACGGAAGAAGCTCCGAAAGGATTCCCTGTGCAATATACTGCGGATAAGTACTGTTTGCCTGATCCTCTACATTCGGTTCATCTACAACTACATAAATTACTACAGCCGGGTCATCTACAGGAGCAAATCCAATAAAAGAAACCAGATATTTTCCGTTTCCTCGCGGGTATTTCTCCGCTGTACCTGTTTTACCGCCTGAACTGTAACCCTGCACTTTGGAATGACGGCTGGTACCCTGCTGTACACTCAATGCCATATAGCTTCTGATATCACTGGAAATCCTGGAGGAAATCGTCTGCTTCAGAAGTATCGGCGAGATTATTTTTATAGTTCCGCCATTACTGTCAAGAACCTTTGTCACAAGATGCGGCTGATAATAATATCCGCCATTGATAACGGAACTCATCGCATTGATTTCCTGGATCATGGTACAGGTAAAACCCTGTCCAAAAGCAGAACATGCAAGTTCTGTTTCCCCCATACTGTCCTTAGTATGGATAATACCTGCGCCTTCATTCGGCAGGTCAATCCCTGTCCTTGTTCCGAAATTAAACAGACTCTGTGCTTTGATAAACTGAGTAGCTCCCATCTTGGCACCAATCTGCATCATTGCATCATTACAGGAGTTTGCAATTACCTCTCCCAGTGTCTCTGTGCCATGTGCGCTCGGATAAACCGCACACTTGATCATAGTATCTCCAAAAGTCTGCGATCCATCGCATACAAATGTATCTGTTTCCTGTATCGCACCCTTTTCCAATGCAGAAGCCATGACGATCGGCTTTACAACAGATCCCGGCTCATAGGCATCTGTGACGCAGAAATTACTCCACATACCATTCAGAGCCTCCACTGTTTCCACATCATTCATCGCTTTGATTTCATCTTCTGTATATACAGCGGAAAGATCTCTCGGATTATTCAGATCATAACGGTCACCACCATCCATGGCAATAATCTCACCGGTGGACGGATTTTCAACAATGACACCTATATTCTTGGCTCCCATTGCCTCTTTAAATCCATTAACATATTTCTCAACAATCTGCTGTGCACCGATATCAATGCTGGTCTGAATGCTTTTTCCATTCACCGCAGCAATAATGGTCTGCTCCACATCTGAATCATCATTGATATACCCATACTGTCTTCCGTCTACGCCTGTCAGTGTGCTGTTATAGTACCCTTCCAGTCCGATATCTGCCACATCTCTGTCCAGTGCAAAACCAATTGTATCGCATGCTGTTTCATTAAACGGGTAACTTCTCAGATAATCCTCTTCAAACCAGACGCCTTTGATATTTGCCCGTTCCTTTGCCTGCGCTTTAGTAAGACCGGAATCTTCATCCTCTGCCTTATATTTTTCAAATTCTTTCTTTTTGTCCATAGACAGCTGTTTTGTCAGTATCTGATACTGACTCTGGCTGGTTCTTGAATCGGCCAAAAGAGAACGCACTGTTTCTTCATCAATCCCCAGCACCTCATTTAAGGCACGTATTGTTGGCTCTACATAGTCCTCATCTGAATTTACAGTTTTACAGTCCAGGATCACATTATAAACTTTATTGCTGGTAGCCAGTATATTTCCGTTCTTGTCATAAATATCGCCTCTCTTTGCCGGCAGTACCTGGCTCTCATATTTCTGCTGTGCCTGGCTTAACACCTGTTTTTTGTATTTGCTTCCACTGGTAGCATTAATATAAGTAATTCTCAGCACTAATATTACCAGAAGCAGTAACACAATTCCAAACAATATCAGCAGCTTTTCTTTCATGTTTTGATTTATTTTTCTCTGTGGTCTTCTTCGACTCTTTCTTCCCGTATTGCTCAATTAATCACCTACTTTGAATCTGGTATATCCTGATACTGTCTTACATAGCTGTTACCCGATGTAGAATAGGTTACTGTCTGATCATCTGACGGATATTTCATTCCCAGTCTCCCCAATGCAGTCTGCTTGATCTTATTCAGATCCACATTTGATGTCACCTGGCTGTAATATGCATCATTGTCTTCTTTTAAATCTGCCAGTTCCTCCTCAAGAGATGCAACTGTACTCATCTTTGCGGTAATCTCTGATTTGTAACGAAGATATTTCACAGAGCAGAATAATATCGCCACACATACAACTGCCAGAAACGCTACAAATCCCCAGTTCATTGCAGTCGCCTTCTGCCTGTTCTTCTGTGCTTCTTTACTCAACTGATGTTTCTGCCTTGGTACCTGCGCAGGACTCGCCTGCACTCTTCGGTTTCGATTGGTCTGCTGCCTTCCCGGATTCTGTCTTCCCGGCTGCCTCTTTCTCTCCGGAACTTCTGCAAGACGTCTGACCGTATTTCCGTCAACATACATTCCTCTGTTTGTTCTGGCACTGGTTCTGCTTCTTCTTGCTGTTTCACTCCTGGTCGTTCTCGCCATTTCATGCCTCTCTAATTATAATACTCTCTCAAAAATCCGAAGCTTTGCACTTTTGGAACGCGGATTCTCTTCCATCTCTGTCTCCCCCGGAAGAATCGGCTTTCTTGTGATCACTTTTCCTTTGGATTTCTTCCCGCATACGCATACAGGAAAATCTGAAGGGCAGGTACACGGATTCTCATTTTTTCTGAAAATCGTCTTTACAATTCTGTCCTCCAGAGAATGAAAAGTGATAATGCAAAGTCTTCCGCCATCATCAAGGATATCGATCATTCCATCCAGAGAATCCCGCAGCACATCGAGCTCTCTGTTAAGCTCAATACGGATTGCCTGAAAAGTTCTCTTGGCCGGATGTCCTGACTTCACCTGCATCTTCATGGGAATGGATTCTCTGATAATCTCTGTCAGTTCTCCGGTGGTTGTGATCGGTTTCACCTGTCTGGCGGCAACAATATGTTTTGCAATATTTTTTGCAAATTTATCTTCACCGTAATCACGAATAATACGGTATAATTCTTTTTCTTCATAGCCATTGACAATATCGCCGGCTGTCTGCGTCTGGCGCTGGTCCATGCGCATATCGAGCGGTGCATCTACCCTGTAGGTAAAACCGCGTTCTTCATTGTCAAGCTGATAGGAAGATACTCCAAGATCAAGGAGAATCCCGTCGACTTTATAGATGCCTCTTGCTGCCAGTTCCTGTACCATGTAACAATAATTGCTGCGAATGATCGTCGCCTGTTTATAGGGGGCTAACCTCTCACTCGCAGCAATTATCGCATCCTGGTCTTGATCTATGCCAATAAATCTCCCCTTGGCAGAAAGTTTCCTGCATACCTCACCGGCATGCCCTGCACCTCCTAAAGTACCATCCACGTAGATTCCGTCCGGTTTGATATCCAAACCTTCAATGGTCTCTTCCAGTAATACAGATTTGTGTTTAAATTCCATCTCCGTCTCCTGTCTGGATTTACTTTGCAAGATACTTCAAACGAGACCTGTCAGATTGTGATTCCCATGTCCTGCATGCTCTCTGCAATGCTGTCCATGTCATCATAATCACAGATCTCATTCCATTTTTCTTTGCTCCAAACTTCAATTCTGTTCAGATTACCTGTCAGAACCACATCTTTCTCCAGACCGGCAAATTCGCGCAGTGTCTGCGGTACAAGGATTCGTCCCTGCCTGTCCAGTTCACATGTAGTTGCTCCAGCTACAAAGAATCGTGAAAAAGTTCTGGCATTTTTATTTGTAAGTGGTAAAGATCTGAGCTTCATTTCAAAGGATTCCCATTCATCCATCGGATAAATGTAAAGACAGCCATCAAGCCCTCTTGTCAGAACAAACTCTTCCCCTAAGAGCTCCCTGAATTTAGAAGGAATGATCAGACGCCCCTTCGCGTCGATCGTGTGGTTATACTCTCCCATGAACATGTTACTCACCTACTCTCGCAAAATCTGAATCTCCCCTTCAGATTTCTCAGGTGGTAATGGACTCTGCCGTTATTCCCCACTCACCACCACTATTCACCACTTTCTACCACTTATGTGCTTATTCTAAACTATTTAGGCTGAAAAAACAAGGGGGAGAAAAAGATTTTTAAAATTTAGAACTCTGTTAACATTTATGAAACAACCTTATTTTTGTATAAAAATTGGGATATTATGTACAAAAAATGGGTTGAAATTCCACTTTCAACCCACTTGTGTTTCATATATATAATTTTTTACAGTTCTTCCTTTGAATTTGTGGGAGAATTTCCCACATCTTGTTTCCACTGTTCAGGAATATGTGTATACTCTGAATTTTCCCAGTTCACATTTTGCTCCGGTTTTTTCATATTTTCCTGTTTCTCATCTGATTCCACCTGTTTACCGTCTTCAGTCCGGGCTTCCTCTTCTGTTTTCACCACGGCTTCCATATCCGGATTGTCCTTCTTGTTCCTGCTTTCTTTCTCAGCCTCATCCAGAAATCGCTTTCTTCTTTGTCTGCGTATAATAGCTCTTTTCTGTACCATCACCCTGCGGACGATCACTGTTGGCATAAAGATCACAAACAATACAACCGAGATCACCAGAGAAATTCCTATTTTAGTTCCCGGAATACAAAGCTTATCTGTTCTGATCCATTCAAAGAAAAATCTTCCAAGACCATATCCTGCCAGATAAATCATAAACAGTTCACCTTCATATTTTTTCTTCCTGCGTATAGCCAGCAATAACAGTAACAGAAACAGACACCACAGACTTTCATAAAGAAAAACCGGCTGAACCTGAATATATGAGATCCCATTTATAGTCAGCAGCTTATCTCTCATTGTTCCTGAAACCTCTCCTGAACGTACTGCAGAAACAGGTATCTGCATTGCCCACGGCAGATCTGCATATTCGCCAAAAGACTCCCTGTTAAAAAAATTACCCCAGCGTCCTATGATCTGTCCCAGAAGTATTCCAAGACTTGCAGAATCAGCACACTGCCAGAATGACATTTTTGTGATCCTGCAAAATATTGCAGCAGCCAGAAATCCCAGAAGCAGCCCACCATAAAAAGCATATCCGCCATTTCGGAAATCCAGTACTGCATTTAAATTTTCTTTATAAAATTCCCATGAAAAAGCCACATAAAACAGTCTGGAACCAACCACTGAAAATAGCAGTGAAATAAGCATCATATCCAGATATCTGTTCTGATCTTCCCCGTTTCTTTTCGCTTCAAGTGTCACAAGACCCATGCCCAAAAGAGCACCAATTGCGATAAGTACACCATATATGGTAAATTCCATCCCAAATATCTCAAATGAACGCGGTACATAATCAAAAATCAGATCCAGTCCCGGAAAACGTATCGACATTTCCATATATCACCTGTTTATCATACATTGAAGCGGAATAAGATCACATCACCATCCTGTACAATGTATTCTTTTCCTTCCATTCTTACAAGACCTTTCTCTCTGGCACCTGCATAGGAACCACAGTCCAGAAGATCCTGATAATTTACAACCTCAGCCTTAATAAATCCTCTCTCAAAATCTGTATGGATCTTACCTGCTGCCTGGGGAGCTTTTGTTCCGATCTTAATTGTCCAGGCTCTTGTCTCGTCCTCACCTGAAGTAAGGAAACTCATCAGTCCAAGGAGATGATAGCTTGCTTTTACAAGTTTCTCAAGTCCTGATTCTGTCAGTCCCAGATCCTCCAGAAACATTTTCTTCTCATCATCATCCAGTTCAGAGATCTCTTCTTCGATTTCTGCACAGATAACGAAGATCTCACTGTTCTGCTCTGCCGCATATTTGCGCACTGCCTGTACATGGCTGTTGCTTTCACCGTCATCAGCCAAATCTCCTTCAGCTACGTTTGCTGCATAGATTACCGGCTTCCATGTAAGCAGATTATAAGTAGACATCCAGACTTCTTCATCTTCATTTTCCATTTCCATAGTGATGGCCATTTTACCGTCTTCCAGATGTGTTTTTACCTTCTGAAGGAAATCAAGCTCCTTGGCAGCCTCTTTGTCCATACGTGCTGTTTTTGTAACTTTTGCAATTCTTCTCTCAAGGATCTCAAGGTCTGAGAAGATCAGTTCCAGATTAATAGTTTCAATATCACGGATCGGATCAATACTTCCATCTACATGGATAACATTGGAGTCTTCAAAGCAGCGTACTACATGGACGATTGCATCTACCTCACGGATATTTGCAAGGAACTGGTTTCCAAGACCTTCTCCTTTGGATGCTCCCTTTACAAGTCCTGCAATATCTACGAATTCAATTACAGCAGGTGTCACTTTCTTAGAATGATAAAAGTCTCCGAGAAGCTTCAGTCTCTCATCCGGCACTGTAACAACACCTACATTAGGGTCGATCGTACAGAATGGATAGTTTGCTGATTCTGCTCCTGCTTTTGTAAGTGAATTAAATAATGTACTTTTTCCAACGTTCGGTAACCCAACGATTCCTAATTTCATTTCTTTCTATATCTCCTTTAAGTGTATTGATTTTACATTTCAAAATCTCTTCCTATTATAATCGCGCTCCTTTTCATAAAAAAGCCCCGATACGCATGAATTATATCACATCAGGATTCTTTTGTACACCTCTTGTCTATGTATTTCCACCCGACATAAAACAGGGCTGTCGCCCTGTGAATTTATCTGCAGATGCAACAGCCCTCCAAAAACCTCAATTATCCCCCAAAATCAGTTTTTAAGTTCCCATTTTTTTATTTTGTTTTTAAATTACAGTCAGAAATGCTGCTTTCTGACAGCTTCAAAATGCGCAAACAGACCTTCTGCCATTACAGGGTCGATAACCGGCAGACCTGTTTCTCTCTCCAGATCGCCTGCGATCCCAATAGTAGCCAGTCCTGTACATGCCAGAGCCAGCACTTCCGCGCCCTGCTCCTTTAACTTCATTCCTGCTTCCAGAATGTTCTTTCGTCCCTCAGGAGTCATAAGATCCAGTGTACTGTGGACACCCTCAGGTCTTGCAAGAATGATCTTATCAGGTACCATCCTGCGATATGCCTGAGGTGCATAATCTGTGATACCAAGAACTCCGATCCTGCTGCCGTACTTCAGTGCAAGAGCCACTGTTGTCTCACCGCCACCTGTAACAGGAATACCAGGAAAGACTTTTCTGAGCTCTTCCACACCTGGATCATCTGCACAGCTTACAATAAACATATCCACATCATGAAAAGATTTTGCAGTTTCAATGATCTTTGGCAATGCCTGATCAGAAAGTTCCGGACTATGGATTCCGTCATACTGATCAGGAATACATTTTGTCTCTACTTCCAGATCAGGAAAATATTTCATAATCTGTCTTTCATGAGCCAGAAGAACGTCCTGATCTTCAGTAGTAAGAACACGGATCAGTCCGACTTTGAATTTTTTATCCATTATCACTTACCTCTTCTCATCTTTTATAAAAGAAAAACACCGTCTTCAATAACTTTGACATCATCCAGGTACAGAGTCGGGCGAAGAATAATACCATCCATATGACATTCCGCTTTATTGACCCCGCCGAAAGATGTGTTAGTTCCAAAGGCAATATGTACTGTACCATAAACTTTTTCATCTTCCAGGATAATGCCATTGAGGATTGCTGCCTCATTGGTCCCTATACCAAGTTCACAGAGAGTACCATTTGTCTCATTCTTCAGAAGTATATCCAGGTTTTCACTTTTTTCTCCTGCAACAGAACGAAGTTTACCCCCGGAAATTACCATATGAAGAGGACTGTCCAGCTTTCCTATTCCTACCATGGAACCGTCAATGATCATTTCACCGTCTGAGCCATCTTCCAGAGGTGCTATGTAAGCTTCTCCGGAAGGAAGATTTCCACATTTTCCGGCTTCTCTGTACACACCCGGACTTGGAACACCGTCCCTGCCATTCAGGTTAATAGTCAGGACTTTTCCGTCTTTTTCAATTCTTGCACTGCTGGCTTTTGTCAGCATTTCTGTGATCGTCTCTGTAAGCTTTTCCACAGCAGTATAATCAGCAGTCATTGCTCCTCTGGAAAACATTTCTTCTGTGATCCCGGGCATAGTTGCAACTCTGGTACCTGCCTTTGCAGCTTCGATTCTTGCATTTGTATGTGTAAGTGACTGGGCAGTTGGAGCGATCACCACATCCGCTTCTTTCATGGCTGCAGCAACAGCCTTTGGCGGTTCCTGACCACTTACTTCCCTTTCTCCCATAACCATAAGAATCTTTTCACATCCAAGATTTCCGGCAGCCTGATAAAGAGCCTCACCGATAGCCTTACGGCTGTCATCTGTGACGATCAGTACTTCCTCGCCCGGTTTTACTGCCAGGCAGGAAACAAGAACGCCTTCTGCAATCTTTACTAAATTTTCCATTTCCTGTTTACCTCTGCAAATTAATCAGATATCTGTAAGTTCGGATACAACCCTTGCAAGAAGTGTTCTTGGAAGCACAACATTTTTACCTGTCTTTCTTGCAAACATTTCTTTCATTTCCTGAGAATATCCGATACAGTCAAGAACGATCAGGTCTGCATCACAATCTCTGATCTCATCTGCCGCCTTTTCCAGTTCATCTAAGGAACCATATGGAGAAGCAGCTACAGCTTTTACATTGTCAACATACTCTTTCCATTTATTCTCACACTGTTCCAGCTGAAGAGGTGACGGTGTCACACAGATAATACTGGACTTTTTGGTCATCAGCGGAACAAGTCTGTTAAGGAGCTCACATGGATAGATCATAGGTATATTTCTTGTTGACAGAGTCTCAGGAAATGTACCGGTACAGAACATCATGATCAGACTGCATCCTTCATCCTCCAGTCTGGTGATAGCTTCCTGAAGTCTTGGAAGAATGTGACGCTCTGCAAAGGTTACAGAACTTCCATCTGTAAGTCTTGATACAAGAACATAATCTTCTTTACCCGGAGCAAATTCTGCAATCTGTTCTCTGGTAAGTCCGTCAAGACCACCAGCCTGCAGAAGTTCAAGAGAATCATCAAAAATTGAAAGGATATCAGCTGTTACATCCACACGTGGTGCCTGTCCGATGGTAATTGCTCCTATCTTCATATGAGTACCTCCTATTCGTTACCCAGAGTCTGTAAGTGTTTCATACTTCCATATAATTTCTGGATTCGTGCATATTCATCTGTATCGTAGAATTTACACTGTTTCTTGCCATATGCTTTTGCTACTTCCAGCATAAATCTTGCAGCTTCTTCTACATCTGCAGCATGAGTACCGCCTGTAGCACATCCCGGAACCATAGTCTCTGCTGTGATAGCCACACCTACAACCGGTGCATCTGTAGCAGTACAAGGCTGAAGGATACTGTTCAGGTGATGTACATCATTTCCATATGGAGTAATATCCTGTGTTGCAAGAGGGAATACATAAGGAAGTCTTCCTGTTGTGATCTGCATCAGATCCAGAAGATCCTCTGAAGTTCTTAAAATATATCCCTCTTTTACAGTTGGAGAAATTGCAAATCCTCTTGTATTGATAACGCGGTTTCCTTTTGTAGTATCTACTACAAGCAGTGCGTCCAGATCAGGTGAAACTTCTTCTTTATTAACCTGAGACATCTCTACAGGAGATCCCATAAATGGAACCGGATCATGAGGTGCTGTAGGAGCATCCGGACAAATATGAGTGGAAATAAACACATCTCCGTCAAGATAGTCTCCTTTATTCTGCATATCCAGAAGTTTTGCTGCAAGTGCCACTGCACAGAGTGCTCCGTCTCCATCAGATACAAAACCGATTCTTTCAGGACGGGCTCCGATTCCTCCCAGACGTCCCAGAAGTCCGATAGTCGGTGCATCGCCGCCTTTTGCTTTTCCGTTTTTGCCCGGAATACGGACTTTAAGCATATCTGTGCTTCCCTTAGGTCCCACAAGCTCATATACTTCTATATCAGCATCTTCTTTGATCCCCTGAAGGTATTTTTTGACAGCCTCGCCAGTTACATAAGAACTGTCCAGTACCTCATAAGCTTCAATAATCTGTTTCATCAACATAGTTTCTTATCCTCCTGTCTTTTTTATTTATCAAGATAACCTATCAGATCTTTTCTGATCACATTTTCTGTTGCCTTCAAAAGCTCCGGAGCATACATAGTCGGAGACAGTTTCAGGTTCTTTTTATCTGTAGCGATCACATAAACATCCAATCCCTCTTCCATCATAGCTGTAGTAATCGGTTCTCCGGTCTTTGCATTGATCGTCATAATAAGATCAGGGAAAGTTGCAAGACGTTCTCCGTCCTTTTCAGCTGTGGCATATTCATTCCAGAAAGTAAGTTCACATCCGTCAACTGTACCATATCCCACATCAAAGCCTCCAGTTGTCTCTATAGAGAAATTCTCCACAGGACCTCTGGAAAGGATACGTCCGTTCAGGTACCTGCAAACCTGCTTAACGCCTTCTTCAACAGATGTCTCAAGACCTTTCAGGAAAGCTTTTCCTGTTTCAATGGCATAACTTACCCCGCCGATCGCACAGTTCTCTTTTGCATAGGCTACAGTAACAGGATTCCTTGCTACTGCTACCAGCCCTCCGGCTTCAATGGAAGCCAGCCGCACCATTTTTGATGTGCTGTCAATAGTTCCTTCAAAGAAACATTCTATATGATTGCCTGTATCCGGATTTCCTCCCACACATGCTTGTACTGTCTTATAATCCGGAAGTTTATGAAGATTCATGCTTCCCATCACACCGGTAGGGTGTGCACGTCCATTACAGGGAGCATCAACCACCGGAAGTCCCAGCACAGCAGCCTGCAGCCAGCCATTGACTGTTGCCTCACCGCCCTGCTCATTGGTAATGATCCCACTGATATGAAAATCACAGTTATTTTGCAGGATTTCCACAGTTCTCGGAAGATCTTTGGGAAGCATAAACTGATCAGATGCATTGGGAGCACCCACAAGAGATGCTGTAAGAAGTACATCATCACTCTCAAGATCATCCGCCATTATCAGTCTGAGATCAGTATACTCCACAGCAAGTTCTGCGTATTTTCTTCCCTTTACAGGGTCACCGCCGCCACCACCGCCCAGGATCGTTCCTCCGGCAAGTGCAGCGTCAAGTACCTCTTTTGTAAGACGTATTCCCTTGTTTTTCATCTGCTATCACTCTTTTCTTAAGATTAATACACTATTTCTTTTTGCCCAGAGACAGGGTTGCCGTAAAGAAGCTGTAAAGAGCTGCACCGGCAAGAGAACCTGCACCAAGGATATTGAGGATCTGCTCGTTTTCTTTGTTGCGTTTTACAATGAAATAACGTATAACAAGAGCGATCAGAATAGTAAGTCCGTTGATAGTAGAGCCAACCAGAAGACCTGTTGCAAAAAGGATACCAATCTGCTTGGAACCGCCCATAAACTGAACGATCGCACCAGGAACTGCCCAGATCAGCAGCCACTTGGCAATATCTCCGCTTGCACCTGCTTCGATAGTTGCAACAAAGGTGGCATCAACAGGAGCAAACAGTCCCTGACTGAAATACTGTTTTGCCATGATAGCAACGAGTATAAAGGCTACTGTAAAACCAATAATCTCGCTTAAATACTGCTGTTTTCTTCCTTCTAATTCCAGTTCTTCATCCTTTCCGCATCCACGGAGAATGTATCCGCACTTCAGGTCATAAGCCATATCAGAAAAAGCAGGACCTGTTGCTGATGTATAGGCAACAAGAATACCAAGAGGCATAGTCGGGAAACCAATCAGCATACCTACGATCAGGAAGATCAGTGCTGTTGCAAATCCCGGGAACCAACCGGAATGCATCGCAGAAATACCTACGATCAGTTCAGATCCAATAGCTGCAAATGCTGCAAAGAAGATCCAGATAATCAGCTGAACAATACCCATTTCAGACCAGATACCTGTGATAATTGCAAGAAGGAGCGCCACTACAACATAAGCTATATAGCCACCGCCAAGAGCGGTTTTCATTTTGGACATACTGGAGGAAAACTTGTCTGCCGCACTGTTTCCATTGTCTTTTTTTAACAGCATTTTTCCACACTGGATCAGTGAGACAAGACCGGCTCCGATCATGATTCCATGAGGCATGTACTTGAACATATTGCTTGCCATCAGGTCGGCTCCTTCACCAAACAGATTGGCAATAACAGGAAAGCTGTGACCAAAGATATCGATAATAAAACCATTTGTCTTAAGAATTCCGATTACCAGCGAACCAACGCCAAGAGCTGCCATAGCCGTAAAATCACCGAACCATGAAACTCCAAGAAGGTCTGTAGGGATACCGATTATTTTACCGCCAATACCGATTGCCATACCAACAAGCAAAAGCAGGGCTTTTTTGCCCTTCTGTACAACTGCAAGTATAGATTCTGCTGATGCAACTCCCGGAGGCCATGCACCCTCAGCCGGAAACATTTCCGTATCAAATGTCTTATAAAGAATAGTTGCATCAATTACAGTGGCAAGAAATGAACCGATCAGCATAGGATACATAAGATCCGTTCTTCCCATAATGACCGGGATACCGATGGGAAGCAGGAAACAGTTTGCTGCCGAAAAGGTTGCTCCTGAAATAGATGTCTGAATAAGGTTCTGACAATGGATACTCTGATACTTTTTCAGGAATGTTACGGGAATTCTTGAAATAATAATTGCAAACAGAGCTCCTACAATAGATGTATTAGGCGCTACACCTGTACGAACGATCAATTCAAGACCAATGATCGCGCCCAGTGTACTCATTACAATATTCAGGATCAGAATATGAGGCGAGAATACTCTGGGATGTTCAGATGCTTTCAGGTGCATCTGGGTATAATCCTTTTTTGTGTTATTTGCCATTTTATGTCCTCCGTTTCGTAGATATTTCATGTATTTATACTCTTATAATGGCAGTTCAGAGTATAAAAAAGGCCGATGCAGGAATGCCCACATCGGCTTCACATTTAAGTAAATACATCATACCACTTTAAGCAAATAAAAGCATCGTCCAGAAAGCCTCTATTTACCGTACCACATTGTGCATGATGCACACCCTTCTTTCTACACATACATTTTCAGCTGACAGGCCAGAGAAAGTTTTCTGATCTCTTCCGGATCATCCAGACTGACACCCAGTATCTCCTCAATCTTGCGGATACGGTGAGCCATGGTATTGCGATGAAGAAACAATGCTTCTGATGCCTGTCTGCGGGATCCATTATAATGAATAAGTGTATCCAGAGTTGTCAGAAGCTGACTGTCATGAATACGGTCATACTGTTCCAGAGGACCAAGTTTCCTGAGAATGTATTCCCTGCTCTTTTGGGTCTGGGCAGTATGGAGCAGTATCTGGTCATACTGCATATCTTTCTGAAAAACCGAAGTCCATTTCTGCTTCCGCAGCCTTCGTATCCGGAATCCTTCCCTGATTTCCCTGTAACAGTCAGCCAGCTTCAGATACTCATCCAGAGGTTCACTGATAATGGAAACACTGGTACATTTATTAATTTCCCGAGTTTTATCTGTCAACTCTTCAGCTATTTTCTGTATGACAGATTCTGAAAAAATATCCCTCGTAATACAAAAGCACTTTTCTTTTCGGCAGATCACCACAGCATCTGAATGATATGTTTCAAAAATCCTCCTGCATTCTCTGATCTGACGCTCCTTTTTTATTTCGAGAAGAGCCTGGTTTTCTTCAGATTCCAGGGAAATACCGATTACTCTCACAGGAATATGAGGCCACTGAAGAGAGGCACTTCTATGATCCGCCTCTTCTTTCTGAGTGATCCTTCCGTTAATGATCTCTGAATACAGCCTGTCATCCAGATCTGCTTTGTTGTGTCTGGTAAGCTGAAAACGGGTGCTGAGTTCAACGTTGTTTCTGGCCTCCACGATTGCCACCATGATTGGAAACACAAGCTCTGTAAACCCCACATTATTGTTAATAAAAAAAAGCGGTAAATTCAGCTCATCTGCAAGTTCCAGTGCCTCCCCGGGAAACTCATCAAAAAAACGTGTCTTGATCGCAAGTGCGGATGCATTGCCTTCGTTCATATCCCTGATCACTTTCAGAACAGCTTCTTTGTCATTTCGTATGGAATATCCTGTTGTGATCACTAGAAGATGTTCTTTCATCCAGGGTTTGATATCCGGCTGTTCCATCATATCGTAAACATCCACTTTGCGCATAATACCATTTTTTCCCGCAACCAGAGATGCTTCACCGTTACTCCATATTTTTTCTATATCCTTTACATATAATTCCATAAAACTTCCCCAATAAAATTTTCTCTGTTCTGCTACATCTCCAGAGTACGTCCAGTGTCTGGTACATCGTTTTAGTCTCTTGACATTATCATAAGTAATTCCCCTGAGCTAAATGTAACTCTGGCATGTTCGCTGATTATCTCATTGCTTACAGTAAGTCCACTGTCTGCTGCTGTCAGACAGTAGTTACTCAGGGGATATTTAAATCCTTCCAGAGTCAGATCTGTCACATTTCCTCCAAATGGAAAAAATGACACATATTTTCCAAATTGTTCTGACTTTTTCAGAACTGTTCCGTCTGAAATAAGTTTCATATAATTATACTGATCCACAAGTGTTACTTCTGCCCCTTGGTTTTGTGCCAGGACAAGCAGTCCGAAATTCGCCATCAAATGGTCTACTCTGTTTCCTGTCACACCAAAGATCATTATCTCTTTCGCACCGGTCCTGATCGCATAATTCATGGCAGACTGTGTATCTGAATCATCTTTTTCCGGTCTCAGGCGGATAATTTTTATTTCTTTTTTCTCATTTCTAAAGCCTTTTTGCACTTTCCACTCATTCATTCCCCCATAGGGAATTTCACTGTCCATACTTTTTTCTTCCTGAATTTCCAGAAATTTTTTTCCATCTTCAGACAGACTGTCAAAATCTCCAATAACTGCATCCGGCAAAAGCTGATGCTCCAGAAAGAATTCCAGTCCTTTATCAGCTGCGATCAGACAGGCTTCATTCTTTTTTAAAAAATCGAGGGCAAAATCACTGTGGATATTGCCCCCGCTTACAATTATCGTATCTATCATGCTCTTCCTCAGTCAATCCTTCTTATGATCTCATCCATTCGTTCTCTGGCATGTTTTACATTTTTTGCCAGATCATCGTTGAAAACATAAGAACCTGCTACCAGCAGATTCGCACCTGCTGTGAGCACTGTCTCCATTGTCTCATCATTGATGCCACCATCAACCTGAACATCTACATCCAGATCCTCGGCCTCGATCAGTTCACGTACTTCCCTGATCTTTTCCGTACATTCTTCCATATACTTCTGACCGCCAAATCCCGGCTGTACAGTCATGATCAGAACCATATCCACATCGCTGAGCATATGACTTATATCGTTTACAGGTGTAGCCGGTTTGATGGAAACTCCCACCTTCACACCTGCTTCCCTGATCTGTTCAATAGTTCTCTCAAGATCTTCACATGCCTCCGCATGTACTGTAATGGAATCTGCCCCACATTCCACAAAATCTCTGATATATCTCTCAGGCTCTGTAACCATGAGATGTACATCAAAAAACAATTTTGATTCCTTTCGGATAGACTTTATCACCGGCATTCCAAAAGAAATACTCGGTACAAAATCACCATCCATAACATCAATATGAAGCCATTCAATCCCCTCTTTTTCCAGGGTTTTGATCTGTTCGCCCAAACGGTTAAAATCTGCCGATAAAATAGAAGGGCACAACTGATACATAATTAGAATCTCCTTTTCTCTTTTAATTCATTATAAAGTCCCAGATAATCTTCATAGCGAAGCTGGCTGATCTCATGCTCAGCCAATGCTGCTTTCACGCCACAGTCCGGTTCATGGATATGTCTGCATCCCTGAAACCTGCACTGTTCTTCATATCTGCGAAACTCCGGAAAATACGCCTTAAGTTCCTGTTCTTCTATATCTGTCAGATATAAAGAAGAAAATCCCGGTGTATCCATCAGATAAGTATCATGTCCCACCGGTATCACCTGAGAATGACGCGTGGTATGCTTTCCACGTTTCAGCTTCTTACTTATCTCCCCGGTTTCCATCTGTACATTTTCCTGCAGTGCATTGGTAATTGAAGATTTTCCCACACCGGAAGGTCCTGCAACTACAGTTGTTTTTCCTTTCAGGATCTCACGTATTTCATCCAGCCCCTCTCCATTAAAAGTACTGGAAAAAATCACATCATATCCACAACTCTTATAGGTTTCATATAAAAGCTCCAGTTCTTCCTGTTTTGCAAGATCTTTCTTGTTAAAACATATGACTGCCGGAACATTCTCTTTCTCCATCATGATCAGAAAACGGTCAAGCAGCATAAAATTAGGTTTAGGATTCTCCATTGCAAAAATCACAAAAGCCTGATCCACATTGGCAACGGCCGGACGGATCAATGAATTTTTTCTGGGAAGGATGGCAGTCACACTGCCTTCCTTCTCCTGTTCATCCAAAACCTCTATCTCCACATTATCCCCTACAAGAGGTTTCTGTTTATCTTTTCTGAATATTCCCTTTGCTTTGCATTCATAAATCTCATCATTTTCTGCATAGATGTAATAAAATCCTGCAATTCCTTTTATTATCTTTCCCTGCATGAATCATTCAGCCTTAGCAAATGTAATAGAATAATTTCCGAGTTCCTGATAAGTTCCACTGATCTGTTCAGACAGATACAAAGTACCCTCGCTGATACCAGGTGCACCTGTGATATCCAGATCATACGGGAACTGGATTACCTGATCTTCCAGAACAACTGAAGCTGTCGGTGTTCCGTTTACATTCTGGATCAGTTCCAGACGAACCGGACCTCCGGAATATCCTGACGGAGTATTCAGAGTCTGTGTACATTTCCATACTTCCCCGGCTGCTGCCGCCGCACTGTTATCTGCTGTCTGTGCCGGAGCATCAGATGATGCAGCAGTATCTGCGCTGTCACTCTGAGCCGAAGGTTCCTGATCTCCGGTACTTACTGTGATCACAACATTTACATTATCCGGATCTTCCCAGTTTCCGGCTTCCGGTTCCTGTGAAATTACTTCTCCTTCTGCCACCTCTGTACTCTTTTCCTCTTTTACTTCCACATTGAGGAACTTACCAAAAGTAGTAACTGCATCATTCTTTGTCATTCCGACAACACTTGGAACCTCCACACTGTCTCCATAGTCCACGCCTCGACTGACAAGCAGTGTTACGCTGTCCCCTGCTGAAACAGAGTTTCCGGCTGCCGGAGTTGTGGAGACTGCATATCCCGGATCTGTAACCGGAGTACCATCATCATTTAATTCACTGTATTCTTTCTGTATCTCAACAGTTAATCCCATATCTTCCAGAGTCTGCTGTGCGTCTACTCCGGTCTGTCCATCCACATCCGGAATTGTGATCTTCTGCGCACCCTTGCTGATATAATACTTAATGGTCGTATACTGCTCTACTTTACTTCCCTTTGGAATATCCTGTGAAGAAATGGTTCCTTTTGCCTGATTTGAAGCCTCCTCGCCCATAGGCTGAATACCCAGTTTCATATCCTTTGTGATATTCTTTGCTTCATCCTCTGTTTTTCCTACCAGATTCGGCACAGTTACCATTCCGTCATCATCTGATTCCGATGTATCTGAGGCCTCAGTTTTTTTGTCTGTATCATTGTTACTTCCAATAAGTCCGGACGCCTTTCCTGCGACCAGAATGATTGCTATTAGAATCACAACACCCATCAGAAGCATTACAATAGTCAGCCCATGTCCGCCTCTTTTTTTCTTCTTCTCAGGCTTATCTGATTTCTTCCTGTGCTTTTTCACTTCCGGCTCATCATCATAATCTGTTTCATTGATTTCTTCTTCCAGAGCCTCAGGTTCTGACTTTGCGATCTGCTTCGGCATATGTTTGATCTCGCCAAGCTCCTTATCTGAGATCACAACTGTTTTTGCTTCGTTATCCACAGACGTCAGCGTTACGAAATCTCCCTGTGGATCGATCAGAGAATGCTTCAGATCTGCGATCACATCCTCCATGTTCTGATAACGGCGATCCACGCTTTTCTGTGTACATTTCAGAATGATCTGCTCCAGACTGTGGGGAAGCTCCGGTGTATAAACACTTGGAGGAACAATCTCTTCCTGAAGATGTTTGATAGCAATAGCTACTGTGGTATCTCCGTCAAAAGGAACCTTCCCTGTAACCATTTCATACATTGTGATACCCAGTGAATAAATATCACTCTTCTCATCACTGTATCCGCCTCTGACCTGTTCCGGCGAACTGTAATGAACAGATCCCATTACATTTGAGCTTATGGTATTGGAAGAAGCGGCTCTTGCAATACCAAAATCTGTTACTTTTACCTTTCCATCCATGGAAATGATAATATTCTGCGGTTTTACATCACGATGTACAATCCCATGGCTGTGTGCAGCTTCCAGTCCCATGGAGACCTGGATCGCAATACTGGTTGCTTCTTTTACAGAAAGCTTTCCCTTTTTGGAAATGTACTCCTTGAGAGTAATTCCCTCAATAAGCTCCATAACAATGTAATAAACTCCGTTATCGTCACCAACATCAAATACATTCACTATATTCGGATGTGTCAGGACTGCTGCAGCCTGAGCCTCACTTTTAAACTTGCGGATAAACGTCGTATCCTCTCTGAATTCCGGCTTAAGAACTTTTACAGCAACAAACCGATTCAGCTTATGGTCTTTTGCCTTGTATACGTCCGCCATTCCGCCGGTACCAATTTTTCCTAATATCTCATAGCGTTCTGCTATGATCATTCCCGTTTTTAACATGCTTTCACCTCGTCTGTGAATGGTTCTACCAATACAATTGCAATATTATCCTTGCCGCCATTGCGGTTTGCTTCTCTTATAAGTATCCTGCCTTTTTCATCCAGATCTGTAGATGTGTCAGAAATGATTTCCCTCAGCTGGCTGTCCTCAACCATGTTGCTGAGCCCGTCCGAACACATCAAAACTACATCTCCGGGTTCCAGTTTCAGATCAAAGAAATCAATATCCACTGTTTTCTCTGCTCCAAGTGCTCTTGTAATGATATTTTTCTTAGGATGCTTCCTTGCCTGTTCAGGGTCAAGTTCTCCCATTCTTACCATCTCCTGCACCAGTGAGTGATCCCTTGTTATCTGCTGAATCTTCTCTCCGATCACATAAAGTCTGCTGTCACCTACATTTGCCACATAAGCGTAATGTCCTACGATAGTAGCTGCCACTATCGTTGTTCCCATTCCTCTGAGTTTCTCATCCTGCTGTGCCTGGGTAAGAATCTCGGTATTTACACATTCAATGGCATGACGGATTACCTTTACCGGATTAAAATCCGCATCCTGCCGGATTTCCTCCACCATAGATGTAACCGCATGAGAGGATGCATAATCACCTGCATTATGACCACCCATACCATCTGCAACAACAAACAGATTCGGAAGATTTCCAACCGGGTCAGCAGTTGCGAACACATAATCCTGGTTCATCTTCCGCTTTTGCCCGACATCAGTAGCTGAATATATCCTCATGTCACTTCTCGCTTTCTGTTTTTTCCATATAACTTTTTCTTAACTGTCCACAGGCACCATCAATATCACTGCCCATTTCTCTTCTAATAGTAACATTTATTCCACATTTTTCAAGTTTTATTTTGAAATTCTCCACAGCCTGTCTTGTTGAACGCACAAAGGAACGTTCCTTAATAGGGTTTACCGGGATCAGATTTACATGGCAGTTCATATCTCTGATTCTGCCGGAAAGTTCCCTTGCATCCTCATCGCTGTCATTAACTCCGGCTACCAGACTGTATTCAAATGTGATCCTGCGCCCGGTTTCTTTAAAATAATAACGGCAGGCTTCCAGAACCTCATCCATGCTGTATTTGTTTGCGATCGGCATCAGTTCCCGTCGCTTCACATCATTAGGTGCGTGAAGGGAAAGTGCAAGTGTCATCTGAAGCTTTTCTTTTGCAAGGTCATAAATCTTCGGAACCAGCCCACAGGTAGATACAGTCAGGTTTCTCTGACTGATATGAAGTCCTCCGTCTTCTGTCAGGATATGTATAAACCTGAGAAGATTTTCATAATTATCAAGAGGTTCCCCCGTTCCCATGACCACAACATTGGAAACTCTTTCTCCTGTCAGAGCCTGTATCCTGTATATCTGATCCAGCATTTCTGACGGGAGAAGACATCTGGTCAGTCCTCCTATGGTAGATGCACAGAATCTGCATCCCATGCGGCATCCCACCTGAGAAGAAATACAGACAGAATTTCCATGTTTATACCGCATGAGAACACTCTCTATCACATTTCCATCACTGAGACGGAACAGATACTTCTGTGTACCGTCAATCCGGGATGTCTGTACATCTACCATCTTCAGTGCTGTGACAGGATATTCTTTCAGTTTTTCCCTCAGGCTTTTGGAAAGATTGGTCATCTCATCATAAGAAGTAACAAGGTGTTCATGCAGCCAGCTGTAAATCTGCTTCGCACGAAAAGGCTTATCTCCCAGAGTGGTCATCAGTTTCTTTAATTCGTCGATCGTCATTGACTTAATGTCTGTCATTACTTATTTTCTCCTGAATTTTGCAATAAAGAAGCCATCTGTTTTGTGTACTCCCGGCAGAAGCTGAAGATAACCCAGAGCTGTTGTCTCAGAATGCAGTTCTTCCGGAAGATACGGATCAATACTCTCCAGTTTGAACGGATGATTATTCATAAACCACAACATGTTCTCTTCATTCTCTTCCTTTGCGATAGTACAGGTACTAAATACCAGCACTCCGCCCGGTTTCACATATTCTGCCGCATTGTCAAGGATTGTTCTCTGAAGGATTACAATCTCTTCCTGCTTCTGTGCTGTCACCCTGTATTTAATCTCCGGCTTCTTTCCAATTACTCCATATCCGGAACATGGGACATCTGCCAGAACGACATCTGCCTTGAGTTCTGAATCTACATCAAATACCGTAGCATCCATCACATGAGCCTGCACATTAATGCAGTCTGTTCTGTGAATATTCTCTTCGATCATATCCACTTTGTACTGGCTGATATCGCGTGCATCTACTGTTCCGTAATCTCCCATTTTATCTGCAATATGGAGACTCTTTCCACCAGGTGCTGCGCACATATCTATCACATAATCCCCTTTTTGCGGATCTGCAATTTCTGCCACCAGCATGGAACTTACATCCTGCACCTGGATTTTCCCCTGTATAAATGCATCCAGTGCAAGAATATGGTTATAATTTGAAATTTCATATGCATAGGGAAGATAAGGTGCAGGTTTCACTTCCACTCCCTGATCGACCAGGCTCTCATAAATCTCTTTCTGTGGATATTTATGAGTTCTGCAGCGTACTGTGATCGGTTTCTCAATGAGAAAATCTGTAAGGATCTTTTCTGTTTTTTCTTCCCCGTAATCCTCAAGCCAACGGTTTACCAGTGTTTCCGGCATAGAATATCTGACAGACAGATATCTGACCGGATTTTCTTCCCTTGAAGGAAGTTTCAGATTTTTCCACTCTCTGGCAATCGTACGAAGAACACCGTTTACAAAAGGTTTCAGGCTGTAAAAGCCTTTTCTCTGTGCCAGCTTCACCGCTTCATTACACACTGCGCTGTCCGGCACACTGTCCATAAACCTGATCTGATAAACTGCACTTCTCAGGATTTCCCTGATCACAGGCTTCATTTTATCTACAGATACTTTTGAATATGAATCAATAATATAATCTATTAAAATACGATATTCCAGTGTTCCTTCGCAGACTCTGGTAATAAAAGCTCTCTCCTGTCTTGGAAGGAACTGATATTTGGAAAGAGCATTGCGGATAGCGATATGGCTGTGTTTTCCCTCTTCCTCGATTTCCAGTAATATCTGCAATATCAGTTCTCTTGTATTTATTCCATTAGTCACGGTCTCTTCCTCCGGCAAGTATGATCAGTCTTAAAAGCTGCAGAATTGATGAAGCAAGTGCTGCAACATAGGTGAGTGCTGCCGCTGTAAGAACCTTCCTTGCACCTTTTACCTCATCGTTTCCAAGCATTCCTGAACTTCCAAGCATTTTCAACGCTCTTGAAGAAGCATTGAATTCTACCGGAAGAGTTACAAGCTGAAAAAGAACCGCAAATGTAAACAAAATGATTCCAACAGTCAGCAGTGGACGGATTGAGAAAATCAGTCCTGCCAGAAACAATGGCCAGGAAAGTGTGGAACCGATGTTTGCAACAGGCACAATCGCAGAGCGAAGATTCAATGGCACATAGTTAGTCGCATGCTGAATAGCATGTCCACATTCATGCGCAGCCACCCCGATCGCAGCCACCGATGTTTTATCATATACATCCTGGGAAAGTGCCAGTTTCTTACTTCCCGGATCATAGTGGTCTGTCAGGCTGCCGGATATGGGTACTACCGTAACATCCGTAATTCCCGACATACGAAGAATCCGTCTGGCAGCATCGGCGCCTGTAAGCCCCGATGCACTGCGCACTCTGCTGTAAACAGAAAACGTACTCTTTACCTTTGCAGATGCCAGTAAAGACAGCACCATTCCGATAATGAGCAGTAAATACGTAGGATCAAAATAATAATATCCGTACATCCAATCACTCCTTATGATCTGTAAAAACAATTCCATTTTCAATGTGATATCCCCGGAGAAAGGCTTCTGTTTCCATACGCTTCTTACCTTCCAGCTGTATCTCTGTAAGAATCAGCACTCCTTCTCCACATGCTGTATGGATCCCCTCTTTATCTGCCAGGAAGATTGTTCCCGGAACAGCATCTGTTTTCTCAGTGCTGACTTTACATTTCCACACTTTCAGAGTTTTTCCATTAAGAAATGTATAAGCACTTGGCCATGGATTCAGGCCGCGTACAAGGCGTTCCAGTTCTTCTGCAGATTTTCTGAAATCCATCAGTCCCATCTGTTTGGTGATCATAGCCGCATAAGGTGTAGGACTCTCCTCCGGCTGTTTTTCAAACTCCGCAGTTCCCTGCTCAATAGATGGAAGCGTCTTGATCAGCAGATCCGCACCGGCCTGCGCAAGTTTTCCAAACAGGCTTCCACCTGTTTCTGTCGGAGAGATCGGAATCACTATCTTTGAAATCATATCACCGGTATCAAGACCTTCTCCCATCTGCTGGATCGTTACACCTGATACTTTTTCCCCGTCGATCACAGCCTGCTGGATAGGCGCTGCTCCTCTGTATTTCGGAAGAAGAGACGCATGAATATTGATACATCCAAATTTCGGAAGTTCCAGGATTTCTTTTGGAATAATCTGTCCATATGCAGCAACAACTATGATCTCAGGATTGATTTCTTTCAGAATCTCCAGAAATTCAGGGTTATTTCTCACTTTCTCCGGCTGATATACCGGAATATCGTGCATAACGGCTTCTTCTTTTACAGGTGTTGGCAATAATGTCTTACCTCTCCCTTTTGGTTTGTCAGGCTGAGTCACCACTGCTGCCACCGCATATCCGGCTTCTGTCAGTGCATGTAATGACGGCACTGCGAAATCCGGTGTTCCCATAAATACTATCTTCATTTGATTATCACTCCTCATCCTCATCATAGGAAACCTGATGAAGTTCTCCTTCTACCAGTTCTGTATACATATGTCCGTCCAGATGATCGATCTCATGGCAGAAAGCACGCGCAAGAAGACCTTCCCCTTCATATTCTACTTCATTCATATCCTCATCCAGAGCTTTTACCTTTACATAGTTCGGACGTGTTACCTGACCAGCCATTCCAGGTACACTTAAGCATCCTTCATCACCAGTCTGTTCGCCTGATGTTTCAAGGATTTCAGGATTGATCAGCACGATAGGACCCTCTCCAATATCGATCACAACAATACGCTTCAGCATACCTACCTGTGGTGCAGCGAGGCCAACTCCCATTGCATCATACATGGTTTCAAGCATATCCCCGATCAGATCATGAATACGTGGTGTCATTTTTTCTACCGGTCTGCTGACCTTTGCAAGTACTTCGTCGCCCTGTAATCTGATTTTTCTAAGTGCCATTTCTTTATTCTCCTCTTCTTTGATTATGATGTTAGGATCAAAAGATATTTTGCCCCTAACCTGATATCTTGATTATTGTTATATCACGATTTCAGAAATTACTGCCTGTCGGATTTCCTTTCTGCAGCAGATTACTTCAGTAATGAGATTTTGAAAAACTCTGCTATAATTAACTGAAATCAAATTGTATGTATATTTTCCGGAAACCGGAATTTATCTCTATGTATTTCTCCAGCTGGTCTTTGATATGTACCAGCGTTTTATGATCTTTATGTTTTAAATAGATAACCTGTCTGTAAATATCCTTAACTTTTCCAACTGACGCATATGCCGGGCCAATGATATGCAGGTCATTTTCTCTGTATATCCTTTCTATATAAAGTTTCAGATAATACATGGCCTGAACCAGTTTCTCATCTTCCGGACCTGAACCCAGAACTGCCAGCATATGTGCCGCAGGCGGATAATCCAGAAGCATACGGTAACTCATCTCTTCCTCATAGAATGCCTGATAATCCTGCACTGCCGCCGCCTGAATACTGTAATGATCCGGATGATAGGTCTGGATCACTGCCTCTCCCGGTTTTTCCCCCCGTCCTCCCCGGCCGACTGCCTGACAGAGAAGCTGAAAGGTACGTTCCGCACATCGATAATCCTCTGCATTCAGCGAAAGATCCGCTGCTACTATTCCCATGAGTGTGACATCCGGAAAATCATGCCCCTTAACGATCATCTGTGTTCCGATCAGTATATCTGCCTCATGAGCTGCAAAAGCTGCAAGGATCTTTTCATAGCTGCCCTTGGTTCTTGTTGTATCAAAATCCATTCTGAGAGTCCTGACTTCTGGAAAATCTTCCCGCACTACCTTCTCGATCTGCTGTGTTCCTGCCTTAAATCCGCCAATATAAGGCGATCCGCACACCGGGCATATCCGGGGTTTTCCTGTCTCATATCCACAGTAATGACATAAAAGCCTTTCATTATTATGCTCCGAAAGAGAAACATCACAATGCGGACACTTCATCACATGTCCACAGGACCGGCAGGATACAAAACCTGCGTATCCTCTTCTGTTCAGAAAAAGCATTACCTGTTCTTTTTTCTCAAACCGGCCTTTCATCTTTTGCCGGAGTTCTCTGCTCAGTACAGACCTGTTTCCTGCTTTTAATTCCTCACGCAGGTCTACGATAGAAACCCGGGGCAGAGGTCTGCTTCCATATCTTGTTGTCAGCCTGACCAGACTATATTCCCCATTCATTGCCTTACTGTAGGCTTCCACTGATGGAGTAGCTGAACCCATTACCACATTTGCATGTTCTAAAACAGCTCTCCGGATTGCAGTTTCCCTTGCATGATAACGGGGTGTGCTTTCACTTTTATAGCTTGGTTCATGTTCTTCATCAATAATGATCAGTCCCAGACTGGCAAATGGCGTAAACAGCGCAGATCTGGGACCGATCATCACCTGAACTTCTCCCTTTTTCGCACGTTTAAACTGATCATAGCGTTCTCCCTGAGACTGTCTGGAATTGATAACTGATACTTTATCCCCAAATCTGGCATAAAATCTGCGTACCGTCTGATATGTCAGAGCAATCTCCGGGATCAGCACAATTGCTTCTTTTCCCTGAGAAAGCGTCTGCTCGATCAGCTTTATATACACCTGGGTTTTCCCGCTCCCTGTCACTCCCTCGATCAGTACAGGCTTCGGCGATGGGTTTTTCCACTCTCTCTGTATCTGCTTTACTGCCGCTTCCTGTTCATCTGTAAGCGGCATTCGCCTTTCTCCGGAAATATCACCTGTATTCAGTGAAGTTCTCATTATCTCATCATATTCTATGCGGATAATCCCCTGCTCCTGAAATTTCTTTACAACAGCAGAAGTTGTCCCCAGTTCTTTCGCCGCATGTGTATAATCCAGTCTTTTTTTCTCCAGAAGTTCCCTCAGAAGTCTTGTTCTGGCTTTAAACCTTGTTTGTTCAAGTTCTTTCAGCAACTGCGTTCCCGCCTCTTCGGAAATATCCAGGCATATATATTTTTTCTCTTTTGCCTTGATTTTCTCCTGGATAGGAAGTACTGTCCTGAGAGCCTGGATCATGGTGGAACCATAATTTTCTCTCATCCAGGCTGCCAGGGCGATCAGTCTGGATTCCGTAGTCTCTTCTCCACTGCAGATTTCACTGATTTCTTTAATCTTTTCGGGAGCAATTTTCGGTTTATCTGACAATCCGATCACATATCCTTTACGCACCCGGCCGGTATTTCCAAAAGGGATGGCTGCCACCATCCCTGCCTTTATTTTCTTCTCCAGCCTTTCCGGTACACGATATTGAAAACTCCGGTCCAGTTTATCACTGGAAATATCAATTATTATATCAGCATATATCATGAACTTATTCCTGTTTGACCCGCTACCTATTTACCAGCAAGAATATCTGCGATCAGGACACGTTCATCCATAGGATATTTCTTTCCTTTAATTTCCTGATAATCCTCATGTCCCTTACCTGCCAGAACTATAATATCCCCCGGCTCTCCATGATGGATCGCATAGGCGATGGCTTCTTTTCTGTCCGGAATCTCTACATATTTTCCATCGGTTTTTGCCATACCGATCTTGATATCATCGATGATCGCCTGTGGTTCTTCATCACGTGGATTATCAGAGGTAATGATGGTAAGGTCTGCAAGCTTTCCGGAAACCTCTCCCATCTCATAGCGGCGAAGCTTTGATCTGTTGCCTCCGCATCCAAACAGACATACCAGTCTGTGGGGATGATATTCTTTCAAAGTGGTCAGAAGACTCTCCAGAGCCATGGCATTATGCGCATAATCAATCATCAGAGTAAAATCATCGGATACTTTTACCATTTCGATACGGCCTTTTACCTTAGCTACTTTTAAGGCTTTGAGAATGTTCTCTTCCGAAACCTTAAAATGACGGCAGATCGCGATTGCTGTCAATGAATTGTAGATGCTGAATTTACCGGGAATATCTATCTCCACATGAAAATCCAGAAGTCCTTTCAGATGGTAGGAAATACCCAGATATCCTTTACCTCCGACCAGCTTTGCATCTTCCGCACGAAGGTCTGCGTCCGGTGAAAATCCATAAGTTTCCAGGCTGCATGTATGACCTTCAATAATCTTCTCGAAATGTTCATCATCTCTGTTTACAATTCCTACCTTGCACTGTTTCAGAAGTAAGGACTTGCATCTGAGATAATCATCAAAATCCTTATGTTCATTCGGTCCGATATGATCCGGCTCAATATTTGTAAAAATACCAAAATCGAAAACAAATCCCTGAGTTCTGTGAAGCATCAGTCCCTGGGAGGAAACTTCCATAACCACACAGTCACAGCCGGCTTCTGCCATCTCATGGAAATATTCCTGAATCACATAAGACTCCGGTGTTGTGTTCTTTGCAGGAATCACTTTGTCACCGATGATCGCTTCAATGGTTCCGATCAGTCCCACTTTATATCCGGCATTTTCCAGAATAGATTTTACCATATACGTAGTGGTTGTTTTTCCTTTTGTTCCTGTGATACCGATTGTTTTCAGTTTCTCTGCGGGATATCCGAAATATGCGGCAGAAATAAACGCCATCGCATATCGTGTATCTTTCACAAGAATGACTGTCACATCTTCCGGTGCTTCCACAGCTTCTTCCACAATCAGAACCTTTGCTCCTTTTGCAACTACATCCGGCACAAATTTATGGCCATCCACCACTGCGCCGCGGATACAGACAAAAAGAGAGCCCTCTTCTACTTTCCGGGAATCATAAATCACATTTTTTACTTCCTGGTCTGTACTGCCCTGAAGACATGTATATTCCAGCTTTTCCAGTAAGGATATTAATTTCATTTTAATCCTCCATATCATTTCCTGCCTGCCTGAATTTTATACAGCCTCTGCGGCAATTTCGTTACTGTTCACTCCGTTCACAGTAACGCAATTTCTTTAAAGTCAGGCAGAGGTGTTTTACTAAAGCGTATATTCTATATAAGAATAGCACACCTCCCCTGTCGTTTCAACGTTGTTTCTCTACTTCTGCTGTTTTTTTGTCTTCCTGTAACAAAATGCGCTGACTCCGGACATGATTGCAAAAATCCCCAGTACAATATACAAAGCCGTTTCTGTCTCATCTCCTGTACGTGGTTTGGAAGCAGTAGTATAAGCACTTCCGGACTTTGAGTCATATCCATAACTCTGGGAAGCCAGAGATGCCGGTTGCGGCGTAACTGTAACAATATTATCAGTTTCCTTTAATTCTACGTTTGCCTTAGATGTCATTGCCTGTGTACCAGTCTCATCAGATGTAACGATTACCTCATTGATCAATTCCTGACTTGCCATATATTGTGGAACAGTCACTGTGGCGTAAAGTGCAAAAGCCTCTCCCGGTGCGATCTGCGGAATCAGAGCCTGTGTGCCTGTGCTGTTTAATGTTACGCCCTCTTTCCTGACAAAGTTTGCCTGAATACCGGCATTTTGGAATCTTTCTGTACTGAGAACCGAATGAAGTGTCCGCTCACCCGTATTCCTGATGCAGATCTGATATGTGATCGTATCTCCCGGATATGCCTGTGTTCTGTCCGCAGTTTTCTCCACCTCAAAAGTAGCCTTTAATGCAATGACTTCTGTTTCGACTGATTTCTGACATCCAATACTTTCTTCCTTTCCCGGATATTTCGCTTTTACAGTTACTGTATGAATAAGCTCTCCTGCCTGCTCTTCTGTAAGCTGTACTGTCATCTGAAGATTTCTGATTTCTCCTGCCTTAAGACCTGAAATAATTCCCTGCATACCATTTGCAGTAAATCCCTCTTCCTGTTTCCATTCGGCTTTTATATTATCCTGAGAAAAAACACTGGATATCTCTATATTTTCCAGAGGTAATTCTCCTGTATTCTCTACAGACAATATATAAGTAAGGTTCTGCCCTGCACGTACCTCTTTCGTCTCCTGCTGTAACCGGGCTGTGATCCCTGTTTTTGCCTCCTGTACGGAAAGCAGAGCTGAAGGAGTTTCTGCAACAGTCCGGGTTTCATCCCCTGATTTCATCCAGAAATACGCACCTGTCCCCTCCCAATCTTTGCAAAGCGGTGCATCCTGGCACAGAGGATAATTTGTTTTTACAGAAGAAATACGATATTCTTCACGCAGAGACACCGGCACTTTCATGGTAAAGATATCTGTTTCCGCATCTGAAAGTGCAGTCTCACAGGTCAGCTTTGTAATCTGGGTTGTCTCACCTTTCTTATTTTGTATCTGTACGGATTCAGCCTGCAGATCATTCTTTAACGCTTCTGCATTTACCTGAAAATATTCTGAAATATATACAGTCAGAAAATATCTGGTTTTATCTTCCCTGATCTCATTTTGGTTCTCCTGCTCACTCTGTTGTGTCTGTCCGGTTTCTGTGTCAGATCCTTCTGCGTTTTCTTCTGCCTTCCGGTATTCTTCGCTTTCTATATCTTCTATATCTATTACTGCACTCTCTGATTCACACTCTGTATTTTCGGAATCCACTTCATCTGTCGTATTTTCTGCTGCTTCTGCTTCTCTCACTTCGCCATCCCATGTACTATTTTCCATCGGCAACTGTCCGTTCTCCGAAGCAGTATTTTCCTGTTGACTTTTGTACAGTTCTTTCAGACCGCTCACTTCCAGTGTCAGTTCTGCCTGAAATTTCTCTTCATCGATCCACTGTGCACTCTGCTTTAAACCCACAGCAGGAATATATAACTCTGCAGCTTCAAATTCTGCTGCTGATACTGCTCCTGCTCCCAAAATCCCGACAGCAGCCGTTATCATGACTGCTTTTTTTAACTGATTCCATATTCTTCTTTTCATTCTCTCATTCTCCTGAATTTTTATTCTATGTCATCTGAGGTACTTCCACTGTCAGAATGATATCGGTACAGTATCTTTCGAGATTATAAGTTCATGTCCACAGACATACGCATCTCTCCTCTCTGTTTTGCACAATAAATAAGATTTTCAGAGTTTCTGCTCAGGATTCAAAACCATCTCCCGGACTATCAATAAATAATTGGAAATTTTTGCACCGGACCGGTGCGTGAAAATAAGAATACTGATAACGGCTGTTGCCGATGAATCTACTTTAGCATGTCTATGCTATAAAAACAAGATACCACTTTTTATTTTTCGTATTTGTTTATAATTCTTTTATAAATTTACCGATTGTTTCAGAAATTCGACATACTTTGAACATAATTTTCCCATATAATAGGTCTTGGATAGATGAAAAACCACTCTCTATCTCCCCCCTCAAAAAAAACAAAACAGCTCTCACAAAAATGTGAGAGCTGTTTGTTTTTTGTTACTGTTCACTGGTAATATCCCGCGAGGTGTTTTTTGGATTATTTTCTATTGCAATTCTACTGGCAGTCTTTTATAATGTAGAATATCAATATGATTGAATATTTATGATATCAGTGATAAAAAATTTCAAAAATCTTTATATATAAGATCACCCCGCAGATATCATATTTACAGAACATGAAAGAATCGAGGTAATTCCCATGAGCGAAAAAATTACAGTAGTTGCACTGGGCCACAGAGCATTAGGAACCACCTTACCGGAGCAGAAAATCGCTACAAAAAAAGCAGCCAAAGCTGTCGCAGATCTTGTAGAAGCCGGAAATCGTGTAGTCATTTCCCACAGTAACGGTCCCCAGGTTGGAATGATCCACACAGCCATGAATGAATTTGGCAAAACACATCCTGACTATACATTTGCACCTATGTCCGTATGTTCGGCAATGAGTCAGGGCTATATCGGATATGACCTCCAGACCGCAATCCGCGCAGAACTTATTTCCCGCGGTATTTATAAACCGGTAGCTACTATCCTTACACAGGTTGTCATTGATCCATATGATGATGCTTTCGCTGAACCTGAGAAGATCATCGGACGTGTCCTTACAGAAGAAGAGGCTGAAACTGAAGAAAGCAAGGGAAACTTTGTCACTAAACTGGCTGACGGCACTTATAAAAGAATCCTGGCAGCTCCGAAACCGCAGAAAATCGTAGAGCTTGAAACAATCCGCACACTTGTAGATGCGGGCCAGGTAGTAATCGCAGCAGGCGGCGGCGGAATCCCGGTTATGGAACAGGGAATCGATCTTCATGGTGCAAGTGCGATCATTGAGAAAGACCTTTCCAGCGGACTTCTTGCACAGGAATTAAATGCAGATACTCTTCTGATCCTTACCAGTGTTGAGAAAGTAAGTCTGAACCTCGGTCAGGACAATGAAGAATATCTTAATACAATTTCTGTAGATGATGCTAAGAAATATATGGCTGACAATCAGTTTGCCCCAGGCTCCATGCTTCCTAAATTCGAAGCCGGAATCTCTTTTATCGAAAAGGGAGATAACAGAAGAACGATCATCACAGATATTGCGCATGCAAAGGATGGATATTTCGAAAAAACCGGAACTATCATTAAATGATTCTATAGCAATCCTCGTAAATAATACATTTAAGAGGATTGCTATATTTTATCTGACAATACAAAAAGACATATACCAGAGCAATACATATCATCTTGCCGGTATATGTCTTTTAATTATCATATTATGATGTCAGATTCAAAAGTTTACCCCTGACCTGATATTACATAGATTTACGTTCCGCAATCTCTGCCATCTTCGCTTCGTTCAGACGAGTATCACCATGCACACGGCTGTAGGAAAGATATCCGTTCATACGGTCAATCTTTGTCAGATTCTTGGAACCGCAGACCGGACACACGTCCATTTCAAGTTCCTCATGTCCGCAGTCATCACAGTAAGCAAGGGAAAGATTTACTCCCTCATAATATCCCAAAGACATGGCTCTGCGGATCAGAGTACGTATTGCTTCACGATTATAATCGATCGGATAACGTACATACTGAATCTTACCGCCGTTGCACAACTCCCAGAAACGTCCCTCCAGATCCTGTTTTTCAATCGGAGTTACATCTTCAGTCACATGACAGTGGAAACTGTTGCTTACATAAGGACGATCAGAAACCCCTTTCACAATGCCATACATCTTACGGAACTGTTCCACCTGCAGTCCACATAAACTCTCTGCCGGTGTTCCATAAATTGCATAAAGATAACCATCTTTCTCTTTAAATTCATTTACTTTCCTGTTGATATATTTCAGCACATCCAGTGCAAACTGCCCGTCTTCAGCAATGGATTTGCCATTGTAAAGTTCCTGGAGTTCATTTAATGCAGTGATTCCGAAGGATGCTGTCATTGGTTTCAGAATCTTGCCAATCTTTTCATTCGGTTTCAGATGTCCACCGTAAAATCCTCCCTCACAATATGCCAGCGGGTTGGTTGACGCACGCATCTGTCCCAGATAATCATAGGTACGGATATGCAGATTACGGATCATCTCAAGATAGAAATCCAGCACTTCGTAGAAATCCCTGCTCTCTGCTCTGGCTTTGGCAAGGATCATTGGAAGATGAAGGCTTACCGCACCGATGTTAAATCTTCCCACAAACACAGGAACATCCTTATCATCTGCCGGATACATACCGCCTCTCTCGTACCAGGGGCTTAAGAACGCACGACATCCCATAGGACTTATAACCTTTCCATACTGCTTGTACATACTGGAAATATATCCTTTTCCTGACATGGACAGCCAGTCCGGATACATAGTCTTGGCAGAACAGTCAACCCCTGCCTCAAATACATCCTCACTGATCTTGCCTTTTCCATGGATATTTTCATCATAAAGGAATACGATTTTCGGGAAGAGTACCGGTTTCTTGCGTCCTGCCTTACCCTGTCCGCCTTTATGCACTTCAAGAAGAGAAATACTTGCCATCTTCTCGAACTGCTTTATTCCAAGTCCAAGAGTTACAGTTACAAATGGATAATCCCCTCTGGAAGATCCGACTGTATTCAGCTTATACTCAATCCCCTGCCATCCCTGGTCAAAATCTCTGCGGACTTTGTCAAGCGCATACTCGATTGCACGTTCTTCACGTCCTGTCCAGCTCTCGTCAGAGTATTTCATAAATTCCTGAATATATTTATCGTAACTCTTCTGTGCATAAGGTGCAAGAATCTTGTCTACTTCCGGTACTGTGAATCCGCCATACTGCTGTGCAGCAGTGCTCAGGATAATATCACCCATAACATCAAACGCAGTATCCAGTGTCTTAGGCTCATTGTACCATACATTTCCCATCTCAAATCCGCCGCTGAGTACAGATGCCACATCAAAGAGACAGCAGTTCATGGTATCCAGACGTGCAGACTGGTCATGAATATAAATATAACCATCTTTACATGCCTGAAGTTCATTACGATTCATAAAAAATTTACGATAAAGCTCTTTGTTCAGTTCATTAAAGATCAGGCTTCGCTTTGTAGCTACAAGCGCACTGTCTGTATTGGCATTGCTCTTATCACCAATATAACGGATTGCCTGACTCTTGGTATATACATCATCCATCATATGGATAAAGTCAAGTTTGTAATTTCTGTAATCGCGGTAGCTCTTAGCCACTGCCGGGTTCACTCTCTCAAGTGCTCCCTCTACGATGTTGTGCATCTCCTGGATCTCTATCTCATTCTTTCCCAGTGCCTCCGCATGTTCTTCCGCAAACTGGCAGATAAATTCCTTCTCTTTATCCGAAAATGTGTATAAAATTCTGGCTGCCGACTTATTTACTGCTGCTACGATCTTCTGTGAATTAAACTCTTCTCTCGTACCATCTTTCTTTATAACATATATCATACCTTTTGCTCCCATATACAATATATAGTATTTTTTTCTTTCATTCACCACAATTCTCTCTATATGTGGTACGTTTAACAAGTATAGCACAGTCTCTGACAAAAAGAAAGGGGCAAAAAATTATTCGTCATATTGCTGAATTTGATACATGGCAAGATAATTATCTTGACCATCCAGAGATACCACAGATACCTCATCCCCGGCATGTAATTCTATTTTCTCCTCGTGGTCTGCTTCGTCAAATTTTACAGTTTCATCTTTTCCTGAAGAACTTCTGATTTCCAGAGCAACCTTCTCCCAGCCGGACACTATCCTGTATTCTCCCGGATCTATTGTAAAATCATACCCCTGGTCACTGGCATCTGTATCGCCAATCTCTGATGCAGTATCATCCGTTCTGACAATATAATTCTCTCCGGTGAACATATACCAGTCCGGATTGCCCCTCTGTTCATCCTGTCCGTTCTTTACTGCACTGATAGTCTCAGACCAGTCATCTGTCCAGTTATTCTCATTACTTTCATTATTTTCATTACTTTCATTATTTTCATTACTTTCATTATTCTTATTACTCTCATTTACTTCATCAGAACTGCTGTCATCAAAAATACTGTTGAGATCTATGTCAAACTCATCATAGATAAATTCTTCTATCCTGTATCCAATCGTATCCCAATTCTCTGCCATCTGACCTATTATTACCATCAGAATCAGCACAATGATCCAGAAAATTTTGCCTGCCTTGCCGCTCTTTTTCTTCTCACTTTTTGCTGTCTTTTTTCCGGTGCTGTATGTACGGGCAGTCTGTGCGCTGTACGACTGACCTGATGTTTTCTTTGTCCCTGATGTTTGTATTCTTGAAGTTTGTACTTTTGTATTTTGCGTTCTAATAGTCTGTGTTCTGGCAGACGAAGTTTTTGCAGCTTTGGGAACTGTTTTATTTCTGTCAGACAAAGGGATCTCGTTCTCTGCCATTGCTTTTTTCACCTTTGCCGAAGCATGACGATAGTGCTCTGAACGGTCTTCGTTCAGATGATACAGTTCCATATCATTTCTATATGGCATTCCACAATATTTACACCTGCCGTTTACAATTGGTCCATCACAGACCTGACACCTTTTTCCCATATATCTTCCCCCTGAGTTTTATATAAATTTAACGCTTCATTCATTTACATATTTATTTTAACATTTCGCCCCAATCTTGCAAAGCTGAAATTGTGTTACTGTTCGTTCTGTTCTCCGTAACCATAATATCCCGCGAGATACTTCCAAATGAACAGTAATAATTGTCAAACTACCATTTTCCTGTTATAATAGCGTGGGAAAAGATAATGGATATTCAGTAAACAACAATATTTTTTATCAGTTTGCCATAAAATATGCAAATACAGAAATTACAGGAGGAATCCACTCATGGAACAGATTAAAATTCCTGACGGGTATCAGTCATCTTTAAATCTTCACGATACCCAGATTGCCATTAAGACTGTGAAAGATTTCTTTCAGCAGACACTTGCTCAAAAACTGAATCTGCTGCGTGTTTCCGCTCCGGTATTCGTTAATCCGTCATCCGGTCTGAACGATAACTTAAACGGCGTGGAACGTCCGGTAAGCTTTGATATCAAGGGTCAGCCGGAGAATGCTGAAATCGTACACTCTCTTGCCAAATGGAAGAGATATGCATTACAGAAATATGGCTTTGCTCATGGTGAAGGACTTTACACAGACATGATCGCGATCAGAAGAGACGAGGATCTGGACAATATCCATTCCGTATACGTAGATCAGTGGGACTGGGAAAAGATCATCAGCAAGGAAGAACGCAACATGGACACACTTGTTTCCACAGTACGTGCTATCTACAGCGTTCTCCGCAAAACCGAAAAATACATGGCTGTTCAATACGATTACATCGAAGAAATCCTTCCGAGAGAGATCGCATTTGTCAGCACCCAGGAACTGGTCGACATGTATCCTGATCTAACTCCAAAGGAACGTGAATACAAGATTGTCAAGGAAAAAGGTGCCGTATTCCTCATGCAGGTCGGCAAAACCTTAACCAACGGAGAACGTCATGACGGACGTGCACCGGACTACGATGACTGGGAATTAAACGGCGATATCCTTGTTTATTATCCTGTTCTCGACATTGCTCTGGAGCTTTCTTCCATGGGTATCCGCGTTGACGAGGATGCGCTTGACAGACAGCTTACCATCGCAGGATGTGATGACAGACGCAAACTTCCTTTCCAGAAAGCAATCTTTAACAAAGAACTTCCATATACTATCGGCGGCGGCATCGGCCAGTCCCGTATCTGTATGTTCTTCCTCAGAAAAGCACATATCGGTGAAGTACATGCTTCCCTGTGGCCGGAAGAAGTAATGAAAGAAGCAGCAGCAAAAGGAGTACAGCTTCTGTAAAAAAGCCGTAAACCTGGAATACTCAGAAATCACAGACACACAGATGTGTAAATACACAATGTATATCTGAGTGCCTTATCAGACAAATGTAACGGGGCGAATACAAAAGTGAATATTTTATTTTTTCTAACACCTAAAAGTGATGTAGCATATATATTTGAGAATGAAACTCTTCGTCAGACTCTTGAGAAAATGGAGCACAGGAAGTTTTCCTGTATTCCGCTTCTGAGTCTGGACGGAAAATATAAAGGAAGTATTTCCGAAGGTGATCTTCTCTGGGGAATGAAAACCTTAAATGTTCCCGGACTGAAAGAAGCAGAGAGCATTTCCATTATGGCAATCCCGCGAAGAGCAACATATAAGGCAGTTCACGCAGATTCTGACATGGAGGATCTGCTGGACAAGGCAATCAACCAGAATTATGTTCCGGTTGTAGATGATCAGGGATACTTTATCGGCATCATCACCCGTAAAGAGATCATTAAATACTGCTACAAAGAACTGAAGAAATATATAAAAGCTTCAGATTCATAAAAAGAGCTGCCGCATTGCAATTTTTCAATTGCTAATGCGGCAGTTCTTTTTATATTCTTTATAACGCCTCAGCAGACCTCAACAAAATTCCTGTTTTTCCTTTTTCTGTGCCAGAAGCTTTCCGAACAATGCTGCCAATACCTGCTGAAACAGAGTTCCGATCATTACCGGAAACATAACTTCACCCGGAAAATATGCAGCTGCGATCACCGCTCCTGCGCTGATATTGCGCATCCCGGTTCCATACATCATGGAAACCGCCGTACTGCGATCCTTTCGGAAGATATACGCCACAAACCAGCCGAGTGCATATCCGGAAGCAGCCAGGACAAGGATTGCCAGTGCAACCTTCACCCTCTGCATATTCATATCCCGGATATATGGTGCTACTTTGGAAGAATTGGACGTTACCACAAATATCAGTGCCAGCTTTGAAAAAGGCGCCAGCTTTCCCGGCCATGTTTCCATTACTTTTCCATCTGTGATCTGATTTAATACCATCGCAACAACAGCAGGAAGCGCAACCATAAATATCAGTTCCCGCATCATCCTGGCAGAATCTATGGTCACCGCAGAGCCCAGCAGGATCTTCAGCGTAGCCGGAATCAGAAAAGGTGCCAGTACCGTATCCAGCACTACCAGAGACAACGACAGAGGACTGTTTCCATCATAAATCGTCACCCACATCAGACTTACCACTGCAGTGGGAACTGCAAACTCCAGTACCATTCCGATGATCAGCTCCATGTTATTTCCAAAGAAAAGATGGCCTGCCCCGCAGGCTGCTGTCGGGATTACCACATGGACCAGAAGCATGATAATAAGCAGTGAGCCCGGATGCCGGAATACATTTGCCACATCTTTAAATCTTGACTTCAACGCCCCGGCAAATGTCATAAATGCAAATACGGCCGGCACATAAGGCAGACCGCATTTGGCAATATCAGGAAAGCACACCCCCAGTAACAGACAGGTCGGTGTCACCAGGGCCATCCATTTTTCTATAAAACTGTTAAATTTTCTCAGCATCTTATAAAACCTTTGAAAGAAAGTCTTTCAGTCTAGGATTCTTCGGATTTGCGAAAAATTCTTTCGGAGTATTCTCTTCCTGTATCTTACCGTCATCAATAAAAAGAACTCTTGTTGCCACTTCTCTTGCAAATCCCATCTCATGAGTAACTACAACCATGGTCATACCTGACTGCGCAAGTTCTTTCATCAATTCCAGAACCTCACCTACCATCTCAGGGTCAAGTGCGGAAGTTGGCTCATCAAAAAGCATCACATCCGGATTCATGGCAAGAGAACGTGCAATGGCAATACGCTGTTTCTGCCCGCCCGAAAGCATATCCGGATATGCATTGGCTTTGTCCGGAAGACCTACACGTGCCAGAAGCTCATCCGCCTTCTTTGAAGCTTCATCCTTTGTCATCAGCTTCAGTTCTACAGGTGCCAGCATAATATTCTGTTTTACCGTTTTATGCGGAAAAAGATTAAACTGCTGGAATACCATTCCAATCTTCTGACGGTGTCTGTTAATGTCAACCTTCGGATCTGTAATATCAGTTCCTTCAAAGAGGATCTGTCCGCCTGTCGGAACCTCCAGAAGATTCAGGGATCTCAGGAAAGTAGATTTACCGGAACCGGAAGGACCAATGACGGCTACTACTTCTCCCTGACAGATATCTGTTGTTATTCCATCGAGAACCTGATTTGTACCAAAAGCTTTCTTCAAATCCTTTACCTGGATCAGTACATTCTTATCGCTCACTGGTTCTTAATCTCCTTTCCAGTTTATTCATCCCCCATGTAAGGATTCCAACGATCACAAGGTAAATCGCTGCTGCTGCCATCAGAGGCCAGAACGCATTGTATGTACGGCTCTGGATCAGCATAGCTCCTTTTGTCAGGTCCATCATACCGATATAACCGATGATGGATGTCTCTTTAATCAGCACGATAAATTCATTTACCAGCGCAGGAAGTACATTCTTAAATGCCTGCGGGATAATGATCAGTCGCATGGTCTGGCTGAAATTCAGACCAAGGCTTCGTCCTGCCTCTGTCTGTCCCTGGTCAATGGACATGATACCGGAACGGACAATCTCAGCTACATAGGCACCTGAGTTGATACCAAAGGCAAGTCCGCCTACAATGATCTTGTTAATGCTTACAGCACCAAAAATTACAAAATTCATGATCAACAGCTGGATCATGGTTGGTGTTCCACGAATTACAGTCAGATAAACTCTGCAGATCGCATTGAGGATCTTAAAGGAGCCTGACTTATCGTGCGCAGAACGGATGATTGCTACAAGGAAACCGATGATCAGACCTACAATTACCGCAAATACTGTGATAATAAGAGTTGTTTTCAGACCATCCAGAAGCCAGAGATAGCGGTCATCTTTAATAAAGTTCAGATAAAAATCTTCTTTTACATTCGCTAATATCATAGGATTATTCATAAAAACCTCTGTTCCGAAAAGAGAGCTGTTGGCAAATCGTCAACAGCTCTGTTATTTGTTATTTTAATACTTATTTCTTTACAATAATTACCTGGCTTGCATCTGCATAGGTATCTGTAAAGTCAACGCTTGATTTACGGTCTTCTGTTACAGTCATACCAGCTGCACCGAAGTCTGCTTTGCCGGACTGTACTGCCGGAAGGATGGAATCGAATTCCATATCTTCAATTTTCAGTTCATATCCAAGCTTATCACAGATTGCCTGAGCGATATCAGCATCGATGCCAACGATATCATCACCTTCATGATATTCATATGGTTCGAACTCAGCGTTAGTAGCCATTACCAGAGTTCCATTGGAACGGTCAACATCTTCCGGTGATTCATATGGAGTCTTACCGGCATCCTCACCAATGTAATTGTCCATGATGCTGTCGATAGTTCCATCCTCTTTCAGTTCCTTGAGAGCTCCGTTAATCTTGTCAAGAAGTTCATCATTGCCTTTCTTTAAGCAGATTGCATATTCTTCTTCCTCGAATGGCTCATCCAGAATCTTGAGATCATCATTATTCTCAGCAAATTTCTGAGCCGGCTGTGAATCGATGATCACACAGTCGATCTGTCCTGCCTTTAATGCCTGAACAGCTTCACTTCCCTTGCTGTAACGTTCTACTGTAGAACCATCTTTCTCATAATCAGATGCATCAAGGTCACCTGTTGTACCAAGCTGAACACCGATTGTTGCTCCTGCAAGATCATCTTTGGATTCAACTTTCTGAGCTGCGGATACGCTTCCTGCCATGGAAAATACCATTACTGCACTGAGTGCAAGAGCTGCAAATCTCTTTTGATCTTTCATCTTTTTTCCTCCTCGCATCCGAAAGTATATCTACGGCTGCCATCTTTTTACCTTCTTCAGACAACAGCGTATAATTATGCGTTTCGGTTGTATATTTTTGTTTTTAATTTTAACATACTTTCTATAAAATGCAAGGTAAAACTTGAATAACAGATATATTTTCCATATAATGTATAATACATAACTGTTCCGGGAAGGGCAAAATGTTTTTTTACATGAAGGTCACAGAAAAACTTTCCCGGTAAAAGATTCGTAATTTTCACTTTTTCATAACATTTTTTCTATATGATACAAGAGGTGTATAAATATTTAACCAAATAAGGAGGCTTTTCTGATGAAATTTACAAAAATGCATGGTATTGGAAATGATTACGTATATGTAAACTGTTTTGAGGAAACTGTGGAAAATCCTTCCGCAGTAGCCAGATATGTCAGTGACCGTCACTTTGGTATCGGTTCCGACGGACTGATCCTGATCAAGCCATCCAAAATCGCAGACTGCGAGATGGATATGTATAATCTTGACGGTTCCCAGGGTGCCATGTGCGGAAACGGTATCCGCTGTGTTGCCAAATATGCCTATGACTACGGCATCGTAGACAAAGAACATATTTCTGTTGCTACAAAAAGCGGCATCAAATATCTGGATCTTACTGTAGAAAACGGAAAGGTATCCCAGGTTAAGGTAAATATGGGTTCTCCGATCCTGACCGCCAGACAGATTCCGGTAGTGTCAGAGAAGGAGGAAGTTATCAATGAACCTCTGGATGTAAACGGAAAAATCTATTACATAACCGCTGTTTCCATGGGAAATCCCCACGCTATTGTTTATATGGATGATATTGACCATCTGGATATTGAAAAGATCGGCCCGGCTTTCGAGAATCATGTTGCATTTCCGGATCGTGTAAACACTGAATTTGTAGAAGTGATCGATGAACATACTGTAAAAATGCGTGTATGGGAACGCGGTTCAGGCGAAACTCTTGCCTGTGGCACAGGTGCATGTGCGGTAGCAGTCGCTTCTGTTCTGAACGGACATGTAGACGGTGACAGTCCTGTCACTGTAAAACTTCTCGGCGGTGACCTGCAGATTTTCTGGAACAGACAGGAGAATCTTGTTTACATGACAGGCCCGGCTGCCACAGTATTTGACGGTGAAATTGATGTAAGCTTTCTGAAATAAAAACCTGTCTGAAACTGTAACAAATAACAGACAGCTTATCTGCTTCAGCTGCCGGTCACAATATTACGCAACAAAAAACGGATACACACCATTCAGCTGTGGTTATGTATCCGTTTTTTATCAACTTTTACACTGCAAATTCCAGTATTCTTTCCACAATAAATACCGCAGCACATGCGAATAACGCAACTGTAAGAAGACTTTTCTCCTTATATGCCGCGATCAGTGCCACAATAAATCCCACAGCAGCCGAGATCACACTGTCTGTGGCAAAAAGGATCGCCGGAAATGTCATGGCTGCCAGACATGCGTAGGGAACATAGTACAGAAATGATCTGATAAACGGACTTGTGATCTCTTTTCTGGAAAGAGCAAGCGGGAGCATACGGATCAGATATGTAACTGCTGCCATTACCAGAATGTAAATATAAATATTATGACTCATGAACACCCTCCTCCTCTTTCTCATCCTCTATCGGACAGAAGTATGCGGCAGCCCCTGCCACGATCAGTGTAGTAATAATGATCACAAAACCTGACGAAACCTCCGACAGAAACGGAATCACTTTAAACAAAGTGCTGATCAGCATTGCTGCCACGACAACTGCCAGTACTGCCTTATTCTGCTTTGCCGGAGGAATAATAATTGCAAGGAACATACCGTAAATAGCCACGCTGAGTGCACTCATCATAAAATCCGGAAGAAGATTTCCGGAAATTGCTCCTGCCAGGGTTCCAAGTACCCATCCCGGGATTGCCACACACATGGCACCATAATTATAAAATGCGCTTACCTTTCCGGGCTGACTGGCACTGATCCCGAAAATCTCATCCGTCACACCAAATGCTGCAATATAGCGGTGAACCAAAGATTCATCTCTTCTGAATTTCTGAGCAAGGGAAAATGACATCAGACAATATCTCAGATTAATGATCAGCTGTGTCAGTGCCATCTCCCAGTAAGAACCGCTCATTACCATGATTTCAAGTCCTGCAAACTGCCCTGCTGAAGTCACGTTTGTCAATGAAATCAGCACAGCCTGCCAGATACTCAGTCCATCAGCAACTGCCATCATGCCAAATGTAAACGATACAGCAAAATATCCCAGTCCTATGGGAATACCATCCTTAACTCCTTTTCTGAAGCTTTCACTTCTCATGTTTCTCTCCTCCTGTCACCTTTTGTGATCCTTTGACAACTGTTTAACTCTTTCACAGCTACAACTTTCGTATTTACTGATACACACAGATAACCCGGAGAACAGTATTCTGTCTCCGGGTTTCAGTCAGGATTATCTGATATGTTTTATTGCATATGCATAAATTCTCTTATAAGTCCTCATAGAATAATGAACACCATCATCTGTATAACCGCGAAATTCACAGCGAGTCGTATAACCACATCTCATCAGATAAGAATAACTGTTGATCCATGTAAAATTCCCGTTCAGTCTCTGTCTGAGTCTGTTATTAAATCCGCGGATCTCAGACTCCTTCCGCGTGGATTTCATTGCCGTATTACATGGATTCACAGACATATAAAATAATTCACAGTTCCTGGCAGTCAGCTTTCTGGATAATCCATTCATATAAGAAGCATAGTCTGACGCAACAGAATCATAACTGATGGACTTCCTGTTTTTGTGGATCAGGTCATTTACTCCCAGATTGAAAATAACTGCCACCGGCTTCGCATTGTCATCCATCCCGCTTATTTCATTCAGCAGTTCCTTTTCTCCGTATTTTTTCATCCAGTCAAGCCCTTCTCCTGTCTTGCATACAAATCCAACTTTCTTTAAACTGTCAGAACTGCATTGCTGCTTCAGAGTACTGCGAAGCATTGCTGTGCGGGAATCTCCCACAAAAATAATCTTATCATATTTCTCCACACTGTCCGCAAGACCGCCTGCATAAATATCCGGTTCCTGATTCCATTTATACTTCACCGGATAAAGATGAATATTTTTCGTAACCTGAATTTTCTGATATGCCTGATACATTGGATTACAGGTCTGTCCGGGAACTGTTGACCATCCCAGAAATGTATATCCCCTCTTATTCACTTCCACAGGAAGAATCACAGAACCACCGCTTTTCACTTTCTTTTTTGTGATTCCTCCTGAAGTCTCTATTGTAACTGTTTTCGTGGATGTTTTTTTCTTTTGCACTGTTGAATTCTTAGCAGTCTGCATTATTGCCGCCTGTGCTGCAGACGGGGGTGCTGCACATATTAATACACACGCCAGAAAAAATAATAACATTCTTCTTACACACATCTGTCTCTTCTGTTTTCTCATTATTGCCTTCTTTTATGATTTCATATATTATCTGTTATTTTTACCGGTACTTACAGCAATTTCGCTGTCTTTTCTCTTCACCATACTGCTTCGCAGTCAATTTGACCAAACAGTTGTATTTCAGTTTACATCATCTGACAAAAACAGTCAACAGTCTTCGCCACTGCCTTTACATTCTTTACAGACCCCATACAAAATAGAATTCTTACACTGCAGGGTAAATCCATGACTTTCTTCAATATGATGAGAAATTTCTTCCATAAAATGACATTCCAGATGAATGATCTTTCCACATTTTACACACTTCAGGTGCAGATGCTGTTCACATCCCCGTCCCGGTTCTACATACTGATAAGCAGCCTGGCAACCTTTCTCTGCAACATATTTGATCACAGTTCCATCCTTTGCAAGCTTGTCCAGATAGCGGTAAATGGTTGTGATATTTACCTCACTGTCATGTTTCTTCAGATACTCATCCACATCAGCAGCTGTAACCGTATGGTCATTACTGTTTTTCAAATATTCAAGTATTTTTCTGCGGCTTGCTGTCGCATAACTGCTTCCTGCCATAATTTTATCATTCCTCCTAAAATCAGCGTTACTGTTCACTCCGTTCACAGTAACTTAGCCAAAATTCATTCCAGATTGCCTGCGGCAATGGAATTTTGGCTTGTATGTCTCGGGATTTTGGCATATTCATGCCAAAACACCTCGCGGGATAGTGATGTGTGAACAGTAACAAATCAGCTTCTTCTGACAGAGCAGACTCGGTTAATCAGAAAACAATTCCTGCAAATTCAATAATAATTCCCCAGAATACACCAAGTCCATAAAGTACTCCCACAATTTTCAGATTCTGAACCCTGTCTCTGTTCAAACGAAACAGAATCAGAAGCCCAACTCCTGCATTTACAAGAAGTCCCGCCATCATCGCCCCGGCTCCGATAATATGATCCAGATATAACTGGGTGATCACTACAGAAGAAGCGCAGTTGGGAATCAGTCCCACTAAAGCTGCGATCAGTTCACCTGCAATCGGTGTTCCTGTAAAAAGTCCTGCCAGTGTCTCTTCTCCGACTAATCCAATGATAATATTTAAAACAAGAGAAATCAAGAAAATGTACACAAAAACTTTTAATGTATGAAATGCTGCTGAAGAAATAACTCCATGTTCACAATGGCAGCGTTCTTCTTCACAGATTTCATGAATATCCACATCAGGTTCCTGTTTCTTCAGAATATGTGTGTAAACATACTCCAGCACCAGGCCGGAAAGTATTCCGATCACCGCTTTGCAGGTCAGGATTTTCACAATTGTAACTACAGGAACTGCATTGGAGATCATGATCGGAAACATTTCATCTGAAGTAGACAGATACACCGCGATCAAAGTTCCCACTGTGATCACACGTCCGGCAAAAAGGCTGGATGCCGCTGCCGAAAATCCACACTGTGGGATCACTCCCAGAAGTCCACCCCATACCGGTCCGAATTTTCCGGCTGTACGGATTCTCTTTCGTGCTGCCGCACCTGTCTTATGCTCCAGCCATTCCATAAACAGATAAGTAAGAAAAAGAAAGGGTAGCAGCTTGATGCTGTCTATTACTGAATCTAATATAATCTCTGACATATAGTTCTCCTTATATTTGCACTTTATTTGTATTTGCAACTCATTTACATTTGCAACTTATTTGCATTTCTGTATTATATAGTATTTTTATAATTTGTCAAGTCTGTAAACCATACAATTGAAACATTCCAAAAAAAGACGTTACTGTTCACTCCGTTCACAGTAACGTAGCCAAAATTCATTCCAGATTGCCTGCGGCAATGGAATTTTGGCTTGTATGTCTCGGGATTTTGGCATATTCATGCCAAAACACCTCGCGGGATAGCGGTGTGTAAACAATAACAAAAAGACCATCTTGCAGATATGGGGGAAAATCCGGAAGATGGTCTTTTTATTCATGTTTTATTTATACAATATATAAGGATGTTATATCTGTATTATTCAGCAACTGCCTTAAATGCTTCATCAAGATCCTGAATGATATCGTCAATATTCTCTGTACCAATGGAAAGACGAATTGTATTTGGTTTGATACCCTGATCGAGAAGTTCTTCTTCTGTGCACTGGCTGTGTGTTGTTGTAGCCGGATGGATAACAAGAGATTTAACATCAGCTACATTGGCAAGCAATGAGAACAGTTCCAGATTATCAATGAAGTCCTTTGCCTTCTGCGCATCACCTTTAATCTCAAATGTAAAGATGGAACCGCCGCCATTCGGGAAGTATTTCTTATAAAGCTCCTGCTGAACCGGATCTGTGGATACAGACGGATGATGAACTTTCTCTACCTGCGGATGGTTATTTAAGTACTGAACAACTTTCAGTGCATTCTCTACATGGCGTTCAACACGAAGTGACAGTGTTTCAAGTCCCTGAAGGAAAATGAATGAGCTTACCGGAGAGATGGTTGCACCTGTATCACGAAGAAGAATTGCACGAATCTTTGTAACAAATGCTGCCGGTCCGCATGCCTTTGTAAAGCTTACGCCATGATAGCTTGGGTTCGGCTCTGTCAGAGATGCGAATTTACCTGATGCTTCCCAGTCAAATTTACCACTCTCAACGATCACACCTCCGATTGTTGTACCATGTCCACCGATGAATTTAGTTGCAGAATGAACAACGATATCTGCACCATATTCGATTGGTCTTACAAGGTAAGGTGTTGCAAATGTGTTATCCACTACAAGCGGAATCTTATGTGCATGAGCAATCTTTGCGATAGCTTCAATATCAACTACATCAGAGTTCGGGTTTCCAAGAGTCTCGATGTAAACAGCTTTTGTGTTATCCTGAATTGCGTTCTCTACTTCTTCAAGATCAAATACATCAACGAATGTTGTTGTGATTCCATAAGCCGGAAGTGTATGCTCCAGAAGGTTTGTTGTTCCACCGTAAATATTCTTAGCTGCTACAATGTGGTCACCCTGCTGTGCAAGATTCTCAATTGTATATGTGATTGCTGCTGCACCGGATGCTACTGCAAGTGCCGCAGAACCGCCTTCAAGCGCTGCGATTCTTTTCTCGAATACATCTTCAGTCGGGTTTGTAAGACGTCCGTAAATATTACCTGCATCTGCAAGTCCGAAACGTGCAGCTGCATGATCGCAGTTTCTGAATACATAAGAAGATGTCTGATAGATTGGTACTGCTCTTGCATCTGTAACCGGATCCGGACTCTCCTGTCCTACGTGAAGCTGTAATGTTTCAAATTTGAAATGTCTGTCTTTTCTTTCGATTTTTTTGCTCATGTGTATATCCTCATCTTTCTCTGATTTATAATAATCTTTTTCTCTGCAAAACTGATTCCGGCTCTTAAGCCCCTTATCTGCAAGTCATTTTTGTTTCTACGCTTTTCATATCTGTTTGATATGATTTAGCATGGTTGTATATTACCATTTAATTCCTAGTACGTCAATAGGAAATTTTCTATAGCGTTTAATAGCTAATAACTATAACGTTTCCAAAAAACAGTGCAGATAAGACAGTCCGACAAAATGCGAAAGACAAGGAAAATCTGTCATTTAATACAATTTTCAATCACGCCGCCGCCTACAACGATATCTCCATCATATAACACAACTGCCTGCCCTCTGGTGATAGCTCTCTGTGGTTTATCAAAACGCACGTGCAGCACTCCATCTTCCGTCTGCCATGCTACGGCCTCCTGCTCCGGATGACGGTAACGGATCTTTGCTTTCAGTCTCATTGGCTCCTTCAGAGATTCACAGGAAATCAGATTGACCTTTGTTGCAGTCAGTTCCGAATGGAAAAGATCCTCATTATTTCCCAGAACCACCTGATTGGTCTTTGGAGAAATATCACACACATACAGTCTGGATGCTGCCGGAATACCAAGTCCTCTTCTCTGACCAAGTGTATAGTGGATGATTCCTTTATGTTTACCAAGAATGTTTCCTTCTGTATCTACAAAATCGCCCGGGATTGATTTACGTCCTGTGTACTGTTCAATAAACTTTGCATAATCACCGTCCGGTACGAAACAGATATCCTGGCTGTCATGCTTTCTGGCATTAACAAAGCCATGCTTCTCTGCGATCTCACGCACTTCCGTTTTGCGAAGCCCGCCAAGAGGCAGGGAAATATGCGCAAGCTGCTCCTGTGTCAGCATATAAAGCACATAACTCTGATCCTTCGTATCATCCACAGCTTTCTTTAATAAGTAACGGTTCTTCTCCTCATCATATTCCACACGTGCATAATGTCCGGTTACAATATAATCATACTCCAGTTCACGCATTCTCTGAAACATCTTGTCAAATTTCAGATAACGATTGCAGTCAATGCAGGGATTTGGCGTGGCTCCATGCTCATAGGCATCCACAAAGCGGTCCATAACATCCTCTTTAAACCTCTCGGAAAAGTTAAAAACATAGTACCTGATCCCCATTCTGTAGCAGACATTTCTGGCATCCTCCACATCATCCAGAGAACAGCAGGTTTTCTCTCTCTTTACTCCTATGTCCTCATTGTGAAATAATTTCATGGTAGCACCAATACATTCATCACCGGTTTCCTTTGTAAGCAGAGCTGCCACAGAGCTGTCCACTCCGCCGCTCATTGCGATAATTGCTTTTCTCATTTTTATTCCATCCTGTTCTGTGATCCGATTACACGGAATATTATTGTTTATGATAATTTTATTTATGTTATGATAGCTGTTCTGCAAAATACTGAACAGTTACATAAAAATCATTTGTACAGCATATCTATTCTAACACATTTATGTAAAATAAAAAAAGCCCTAAAAAGGGCTTTTTTATTTTACACAAATAATGGAGTAGAATAGTAACGGTCACCGGAATCCGGAAGAAGAGCTACGATTGTTTTTCCTTTATTCTCCGGTCTCTTAGCCAGCTGGATTGCCGCATAGAGAGCCGCACCGGAAGAAATACCAACAAGAATTCCCTCATGTTTGGCAATCAGCTTGCCAACTGTAAAAGCATCCTCATTCTCAACCGGAAAAACCTCATCATAAACCTCTGTATTTAATGCCTTCGGAACAAATCCCGCACCGATTCCCTGAATCTTATGCGGACCGCTCTTTCCCTGAGAAAGTACAGGGGAAGTTGCAGGCTCTACTGCCACTACTTTCACGTCAGGATTCTGGGATTTCAGATATTCACCAACACCGGTGATCGTTCCGCCTGTACCAACACCTGCCACAAAAACATCTACCTGTCCGTCTGTGTCTCTCCAGATTTCCGGACCTGTGGTCCTTTTGTGGATCGCAGGATTTGCAGGATTATCAAACTGTCCCGGAATAAAACTGTTCTCATATTCCTTCGCAAGTTCGTTTGCTTTGGCGATTGCGCCATTCATACCTTTTGTTCCATCTGTCAATACGATTTCTGCACCGTATGCTTTCAGAATATTCCTTCTCTCAACACTCATTGTCTCAGGCATCGTAAGTATCACTCTGTATCCTTTGATTGCAGCAAGAGAAGCAAGACCGATTCCGGTGTTACCTGATGTAGGCTCGATGATCACTGCGCCAGGCTTCAGAACGCCTCTCTCTTCAGCGTCTTCGATCATACTCAGGGCGATACGGTCTTTGGCACTTCCTGCCGGGTTAAAATACTCAAGCTTCACAAGTATTCTCGCTTCCAGCCCAAGCTCTTTTTCAAGATTTCCAACCTCAAGGAGAGGAGTATTTCCAACCAGTTCCGCTGCATTTTTATAGATTTTTGCCATGAGTTCGTCCTCCTTATTTCATACTAAGTATATATGAATTATATGTTATATACATAATATTCTATAAATCCACTGTTGTCAAGAGGGAAAATCAAATTACATAATCATTTCCCATCTCTTCATACCAGTCTTTAAGATCCTGCAATGTAACCTTATCCAGTACTCCCTCAATAGCTTCATCAAGCATCTTCCAGAGACGGAGTGTGACGCATTCCCCGGCTCTGCTGCACTGATTCGGTTCGTCCTCCAGGCAGGCTACCGGCTTCATGCTGCCTTCTGTCAGTCTCAGAATAGTTCCCACCGTATATGTTTCCGGCTCTCTGGCAAGCATATAACCGCCCTGTGCCCCTCTCAGGCTCTTTACATATCCCGCCTTCTTTAATGATGAAATAATCTGTTCCAGATATTTTTCTGAAATATTTTCCCTTGCAGAAATATCTTTGATCTTGACCAGTTCTCCTGTATTATGAACTGCAAGATCAAGCATAAGTCTCAGAGCATATCTTCCTTTTGTAGAAATCTGCATTTTTCAAAACCTCCTGATTAACTTTCGTCGGATTATCATTGTTTTCTTTTATTATATAGTATTCCTATTCATATAGTCAAGATATATTCAACTTTCCTATATGAATATACAAAAAATCACAGAACCATCCCCAGTCCTGTGATTCTCTCACTGTCTTATACAGTATTATTTCTCCAGTTCTTCTACTGAAGTAAATACATTAAATCCATTATTCTTAAGAATGCATTCTGTCACTGCGCCATCCTCCGTCTGAAGAATTACTACAGGTCTGAGATCTTTTCTGTGGAAAGAAGTATAAATATAGTCAAGACTTACATTACTGTCTGATGCTACTTTCAGGAGTTCATCCAGACCGCCTACCTGATCTTTCATATCAACTACGATCGCCTGTGTAATACGATTCATATATCCACTCCTGTTTAAAACAATTTCCGCTTTATCCGGATCGTTGCAGATCATACGGAAGATTGCAAACTCCGGTGCATCGAAGCATGCAAATCCATAAATATTAATCCCGTTATCTGCAAGTATCCCTGTCACTCTTTTCAGACTTCCTGCTTTATTTTCCACAAATACAACATTCTGTTTGATCATCTCTTTTATCCTCCGGTCAACTCTCTCAGTATCTTTATAATCCCTCATCCACATATTTCTTAATATTGGATGTATTTACATATTTCGTCATATGCTCACCGTCTGTGATCACCAGAGTCGGAGCCTGCATAATTCCAAACTCCTTCACCATCTCCGGATTCTTCTCCGCATCAATAATCTCGAACTCCCTGCCTTCCAGTATCTTCTTCGCCACTCTGCAGTTCGGACAGGTACTGGTTGTAAACAGGTATTTATGTGATGCCACAGGTTCTATCTTCACATCATCCTTAGTCACAGTAACTACACTGGCATGAACCGGCTGTATTTTTCTGATATCTGAATGCATCACATCATAAAGCGTACGGTTCTTATACTCCTGTGCTTTACCGTCATTCCAGTTCTGTACAGGTCTGTAATATCCTGTGATACGACTGTAAACCTCCGCCTTCTTACCACATTTCGGACAAGTGAAATGCTCTCCGCTGATGTAGCCATGTTCCTTACATACAGAATAGGTCGGCGAAATCGTATAATACGGCAGTTTATAATTCTCTGCGATCTTACGTACCAGTGCTGCTGCTGCTTTCCAGTCAGGAAGCTTCTCACCGATAAATGCATGGAATACAGTACCTGATGTATAAAGCGTCTGCAGATCATCCTGAATATCCAGTGCATCAAAAATATCTGTGGTATATTCAACCGGAAGATGAGAACTGTTTGTATAATAAGGAGTATCCCCTTCCTTGCCTGCAGTCTTAATATCCGGCCAGCGTTTTCTGTCGTGTTTGGCCAGACGATAGGCAGTAGATTCAGCAGGAGTTGCCTCAAGATTAAACAGTTCTCCTTCGTACTTCTCCTGATAATCGGACAGACGTTCCCGCATATGAAGAAGAACTTCTTTTGTAAACCTCTGCGTACGCTCATCAGACATATCTTTTCCCAGCCAGCGGGCATTCAGACCAACCTCGTTCATTCCCACCAGTCCAATGGTAGAGAAATGATTGGAAAAGCTTCCAAGATATCTCTTTGTATAAGGATATAATCCCTCATCCAGCAGCTTACCAATTACTTCACGTTTAATATGCAGAGAACGTGCGGAAATATCCATTAAGCGATCCAGACGATTGTAAAACTCTTCCGGTGTCTTGGAAAGATATGCGATACGCGGCATATTTATAGTTACTACCCCCACAGAACCGGTACTCTCTCCTGATCCGAAGAAACCACCGCTCTTCTTGCGGAGTTCTCTCAGATCCAGACGCAGACGGCAGCACATACTGCGGATATCACTTGGTTTCATATCACTGTTAATATAGTTTGAGAAATACGGTGTTCCATATTTGGATGTCATCTCAAAAAGAAGGCGGTTATTCTCTGTATCAGACCAGTCAAACTCATTTGTTATGGAATAGGTCGGAATAGGATACTGGAACCCGCGTCCGTTGGCATCCCCCTCGATCATGGTCTCAATAAATGCCTTATTGATCATATCCATCTCTTTTTTGCAGTCTTTGTACTTGAAATCCATATTCTTTCCGCCTACGATAGCCGGAAGCTCTGCAAGATCATCCGGTACTGTCCAGTCCAGCGTAATGTTGGAAAAAGGTGCCTGTGTTCCCCATCTGCTTGGGGTATTGACTCCATAAATAAAAGACTCAATACATTTCTTCACTTCCGGATAGCTTAAATTATCTGCCTTGACAAAAGGTGCCAGATAAGTATCAAAGGATGAGAAAGCCTGCGCTCCGGCCCATTCATTCTGCATAATCCCAAGAAAGTTTACCATCTGATTGCAGAGAACACTCAGATGCTTTGCAGGTGAAGATGTGATCTTGCCTTCAATACCGCCAAGTCCCTCCTGGATCAGCTGTTTCAGTGACCATCCTGCACAATATCCGGTCAGCATGGACAAGTCATGAATATGAATATCCGCATTTCTGTGTGCATCTGCGATTTCATTGTCATAAATCTCAGACAGCCAGTAATTTGCAGTAACTGCACCGGAGTTGCTTAAGATCAGACCTCCAACTGAATAAGTAACTGTGGAGTTCTCCTTTACACGCCAGTCCTCAACCTTCACATAACTGTTTACGATTTCTTTGTAATCCAGGATCGTTGACTTCATGTTGCGAACCTTTTCCCTCTGCTTGCGGTAAAGAATGTAGGCTTTTGCCACATCTGCATATCCGGCCTGGATCAGCACATTCTCCACACTGTCCTGAATTTCTTCTACTGTAATCTTATTATCTGTAATCTTTTTCTGAAAATCAGAAGTAACACGCAGCCCTAAGAGATCAATCATCTCTTCGCTATAATTTTTCTCTTTTGCATCAAAGGCTTTATGAATAGCCGCTGTGATCTTGCCTATTTTAAACTCATCCACTTCGCCATCACGTTTTACTACCTGAAACATATCTAATGCCCCCATTTTCTCTTGTTAATCTTTTTCTCCTGCATATTCTTACCGGAGATATTTCTGTCGTTACTGTCCACTTTGCTCTGAGTAACACTGTAGGTTCATTGTATCAGAGTATCACCGGTTCGTCAACACGCAAAAATACCACATAATGTTCCTCGTTTTCGTAAAAGGCACAATATATGGTATTTTCTTATTTTTCAAAATATTTTTTTATACAACTCTGGCGTAGATTTCTTTCGGCACCCTTGCCTTCACAGCAATCCCTTCCTCTGTGTATTCCTCTGAGATAAGCTGCCCATATTCGCGGATCAGCTGGATTTTTCCTGCTTCCTGATAAGGGAAAAGGCGCTCCACATAAATCTGTTCTTCAGCAAGAAGCCTCTCCAGAAGATCATTCAGATCTGCAAGACCCTCGCCTGTCTTTGCAGAGACCTTCAGCGTATAGTCCGATTTAAAATCTCGCAGTACGCATGCCCCCGGCACATCCTGCTTATTAAAGAGTGTAATGATCTTCTTTCCCATCACTCCCAGTTCTTTTAATGTCTCATATACCACATGCATCTGCATCTCTGCCTGCGGATTGGAAGAATCTACCACATGGATAATATAATCTGCATATTTGGCCTCTTCCAATGTGCTCTTGAATGCTTCGACCAGATGATGCGGAAGCTTATGGATAAACCCAACCGTATCTGTGAGAAGAATCTGCTGTCCGTCCTTCAAATTTAAAAGTCTGGTAGTTGGATCCAGTGTAGCAAACAGTTTATCCTCTGACAAAACCTCTGAACCTGTCAGTGTGTTCAGCAGCGTAGATTTTCCCGCATTTGTATATCCTACGATCGCAGCAGTCTTCATATTGCCTCTGGCCCGGCTGGAACGGATCAGTTCCCTGTGTTTCTCCACCTGGGATAATTCCTGCTTCAAAGCAGAGATCCTTGTACGGATAAGACGACGGTCTGTCTCCAGCTTTTTCTCTCCCGGACCTCTGGTTCCGATTCCACCTCCCAGACGGGAAAGAGATTCCCTGAGACCGACCAGACGGGCAGATCTGTAGCGAAGCTGTGCAAGCTCTACCTGTATTTTACCCTCACTGGTTATAGCTCTCGCTGCAAAAATGTCCAGAATCAATAATGTCCTGTCCATCACCTTACAGTCCAGTTCCCGCTCCAGATTATTCAGCTGTGCAGGAGAAAGTTCGTCATCACAGATAATTCCGGTTGCATCCATAGCATATACCAGTGCACGTACTTCCTCTATCTTTCCTTTTCCAATATAAGTTCCGGGATGCACAGACTCACGATTCTGAATGATTCTTCCCACTGTAACAGCTCCCGCAGTTGATGCAAGCTCCTTCAGTTCATCCAGGGATTCTTCCACATTATCATGAGCATCCGTCTGCACTCCCACAAGAACCACCCGTTCTTCAAGCTTTCCAAATTCTTCCATAAATTCTCCTCAGTCAGATGGATATTACACACGCGTTTTAAGAAATGCAAGTTCCTTCTTAACAGTTTTATCTTCCGGGTATAATTCCAGATATTCCTGTGCTTTCTGCAAAGCAGTCTGAAAATCCAGTTTCTTCTCATAGACTACGATCTCATTAAACAGCAGACTCTGCATATCCTCCGCTCCTGCCACATGGATTCCGCTTTCTATATCAGAAAGGGCACTGTCATAATCCCCATCCTCTATATCACACAGTGCAAGTCCGTTAAATCCTTTGGCTCCGTTTTCTGCCTGTGATACATACTGCTGAAACATTGCTTTTGCATTTGCGCTGTCTCCTTTATCCATATATACCATACCAAGCAGAACCAGCGCCTCCGTATTATCGCCGTCTATGGCCTGTTTCAGTTCACTTTCAGCATTTTCATAATCATCCATATAATAATAAACTCTGCCGCGATCACAATGATCCTCTGCATTTTTTGCAGTTCCTGACAAAGCAGCTTCCAGATAACGGGTTCCGTCTGCTTCCATATCCCTGTTCAGATATGCCCCGTAGATCTGGATAGCTCTGTCATAAGTTGCATCTTCGCCGTAGGCCTGTTCAAAATTAGCAGAAGCTTCCTCATAGGAATCCATGGCCAATGCTGTTTCTCCCGTAAGGAAGTACAGATCCGCATCCATTTTATAGTTTTCTGCCAGAGTCTGGCAGTCTTCCAATGCTGCCTCATAATCCTTTACTTTGAGATAAGCCACAGCTCTATACGACAGAATATCTTTTTTTAATGCTTTGCCAACTTTGTCACATTTAAGCGCATCATTGAAATATGTTATGGCTTCTTCATAGTTTCCAAGCTTGAGTTTCGCTACACCTGCACCTCTGTACGACTGTGCAGGCTTCACTCCTTCAGAAATTGCTGTCTCGTATTCTTCAAGTGCTGCCTCATAATTTCCCTGTTTCAGATCCTGTGCAGCCTGTTTATAATTCTTCGTATCTCCCACATTGCAGCCTGTCAAAAATCCAAGGCTTAAGCAGACAGCAGTCAGAAATAATCTTTTTTTTCTATTATACATGTAATTCCTTTGCCAGTAAATCAGTCAATGAGCAATCCTTCGGATTCCATTACCTTTACTACATGATCAACATTCTCAAGGCAGAGTTCATCTGTTCCGGCTTCTACCATAACACGAATCAATGGCTCTGTGCCACTCTCGCGTACCAGAATACGCCCATCACTTCCCAGTTTCTTTGCAACTTCCTCTACAGCAGCAACTACCTTCGGATTCTCTCTCGCAGTCTTCTTGTCTGCCACCCGGACATTTCTGAGAAGCTGTGGATAAACCTTCATTTCCCTTGCCAGATCACACAGAGTTGCTTTCTTCTCTACACACGCTTCCATTACCATGAGAGAAGTAAGGATTCCATCACCTGTTGCAGCGTAACGGCTGAAAATAATATGTCCGGACTGCTCACCGCCAAGACTGTATCCATTCTCCATCATATTCTCTGCCACATATTTATCTCCTACTGCAGTCTGCTCATATTTCATACCCTCTCTCTCCAGAGATTTGTACAGACCGAGGTTTGACATAACAGTGGTTACTACTGTATCATCTTTTAATCTGCCCTGCTCCTTGAGATATTTTCCACATACATACATAATCTTATCACCGTCGACCACATTTCCCTTATGGTCAACAGCAATACAGCGATCTGCATCACCATCATAAGCAAAACCGATATCCAATCCATTGTCCACAACATATTTCTGCAGGACTTCAATATGGGTAGAGCCACAGTTTGTATTGATATTTGTACCATCCGGCTGGTTATTAATCACATAAGTCTTTGCCTGAAGTGCCTCAAATACACTCTTTGCAATAGCTGAAGAACTTCCGTTTGCACAGTCAAGCCCTACTTTAATGCCTTTGAAATCCCTGCTTGGAATAGAGATCAGATGTCCGATATAACGATTCCTTCCTGAAGCAAAATCCACAGTGCGTCCAATATCTTCTTTAGTTGCCAGAGGAAGATCCTCGATCAGGCCATCCAGATATGCTTCAATCCTTGCTTCTACTTCCGCTTCAATCTTCTGTCCGTTTCCATTGAGAAGTTTGATACCATTATCATAGAATGGATTATGGCTTGCGGAGATCATAATACCACAGTCAAAATCCTCTGTACGTACTGCATAGGAAACACTTGGGGTCGTCGTTACATGAAGAAGATATACATCTGCACCGGACGCTGTCAGACCTGCAACAAGTGCATATTCAAACATATAACTGCTTCTTCTTGTATCTTTTCCAATAACAATCTTAGCTTTATGGTCTCTTCCATAATACCAGCCTACGTAGCGCCCCACCTTAAATGCATGATCTACTGTCAGTTTAACATTTGCTTCTCCACGAAATCCATCTGTTCCAAAATATTTTCCCATAATTGCTCTCCTTTACTTTTTACAATATCCTCTGTTTCTGCACTGCATACTGTATTTCCCGGATCACACCCAAAACTGCTTTTAATCAGATCAGACATGTCTCCTGCGAAAGCTGCAGATATCTGCTTAACTTATTGATAAAGTCCCTGAGGATATATACCCGCTTCTGTAAGATTTTTAAATGCTCTCGTTACTGTTTCTTTATCTTCCTGATAGGTTACACCAAACCATGTATCCTTTGTCTCCAGGACATCAACTTTAGCACTTTCATTTTTGATCAGATGGTCAACTAACTCCGGAAGCAGATATTCCTTTTTTGTATCTTCCGGTGCGAGTCCACTGAGAAATTCTGCAAATCCTTTCTCGAGAACCTCCATAAAGTCCGGCGTCAGTCCCCACATATTCATGGACACCAGATCCTTTACATCCAGTTCCTGCACACTTCCGTCCGCATTTCTTGACTCTGCACCTGTGGCAGTCTTAAATATATCATGCGTCTCTGTCACACCTGTAAGCTGTCCATTCTCAATATGGCAGATTCCTCTGGTAACGCTTCCATTATCGCTCAATGTATTTCCAAGCCTGAAACCGGCCATGCAGATGTGGAGTTTTCCGTCCTTTTGCTGTTCCTGCACAAGATAATCATGCACCTTCACATAAGCTTCTTTCCCATAATAATCATCTGCATTGATAACAATAAATGGCTCATCCAGAACCTTCTTTGCAGCAAGTACAGCCTGTCCGGTTCCCCAGGGTTTCGTGCGGTCAGCCGGTTTCGTAAATCCCTCCGGCAGATCATCAAGCTCCTGGAATACATATTCTACTTCCGTAATTTTCTCAATACGCTCGCCGATCACTCTGCGAAACTCTTCTTCCAGATCTTTACGGATAATAAACACTACTTTGTCAAATCCGGCTTCCAGCGCATCGTGGATGGAATAATCCATAATAATCTCTCCACATGGTCCCACCGATGCAAGCTGCTTGATTCCTTTTCCAAAACGACTTCCGATTCCTGCCGCCATAATCACAAGTGCTGTTTTCTGCATAAATATTTTCCTCCTGACATTCTTCTCTCATATCAATACTTTTTCTGTCATCTTCTGTCACATACCCTCTCCGCAATATTCTATTCCGCATCCTGAAGATTACTTAATTTTGCTGCCTGATCTGCTGCGATCAGACTGTCAATGATCTCATCCAGATCCCCGTTCAGAACATTCTCCAGTCTGTGCAGTGTCAGTTTGATTCTGTGGTCTGTCACACGGCCCTGTGGAAAATTATAAGTTCTGATCTTCTCTGAACGGTCACCTGTTCCAATCTGGCTTCTTCTTGCCTCAGCCTCAGCATCATGCTGTTTGGCAAGCTCCATCTCATACAGACGGGAGCGAAGAACTTTCAGTGCTTTATCTTTATTCTTAAGCTGTGACTTCTCATCCTGGCAGGAAATTACGATTCCGGTAGGAATATGTGTCAGTCGCACAGCAGAGTCTGTTGTATTGACACACTGTCCGCCGTTTCCGGATGCACGGAACACATCGAATTTACAGTCATTCATATCCAGATGGAAATCGATTTCCTCTGCTTCCGGCATAATAGCAACTGTACAGGTAGAGGTATGGATACGTCCGCCGGATTCTGTTTCCGGAACTCGCTGTACACGATGTACACCACTTTCATATTTCAGTCTGGAATAAGCACCTGCACCTGTAATCATAAATGTTACTTCCTTAAATCCGCCGATTCCGTTCTCATTGAGACTCATCATTTCTGTTTTCCAGCGGCGGGATTCTGCATATTTCACATACATACGGTAAATCTCTGCTGCAAAAAGGGCAGCTTCATCCCCACCTGCACCTGCACGGATCTCCACAATAACGTTCTTGTTATCATTAGGATCTTTCGGAAGAAGAAGGATCTTAAGTTCATGCTCCAGTTCCTCTACATTCTTCTTTGCCTCAGACAGTTCTTCCTTCAGCATTTCCCGCATATCTTCATCTTTCTCTTCCTCAAGCATGGAAAGACTGTCCTGTATCGTTTCTTTGTTTTTCTTATACTCCCGGTAAGCATCTACTATCGGCTGCAGATCGCTCTGCTCTTTCATCAGCTTCTGAAAATGTTCCTGATTATCGGTAACTCCCGGCTCTCCAAGCTCATTAAGCACCTCTTCAAAACGAATGAGCAGATCGTCTAATTTATCAAACATATTTATCCTCCTGTAATTTCTTTCGCCCCAGAACCACCCGGTCCAACCCGGCCAGATCCTGCCTTATCTCAATATCTTCAAATTTATATTTCCGCAAAAGAGCTGCCACATCTTCTCCCTGGCTGCATCCGATTTCATATAAAAGCCAGCCACCCGGAACAAGATGATCCTGTGCCTGTTCCGTGATAGCCCTGTAAAAATAAAGTCCATCTTCCATACCATCCAGCGCCATACGCGGATCATGCAATTTTACTTCATCCATAAGATCTTCAATTTCCGCCGTAGGAATATATGGCGGATTTGATATAATCATATCATAAGCTCTGCTATAATTTCTATTACTATTTTCGCATTCTGTCATTTTTACAGTATCTTTTACAGCAGTCCTTTTCATATACTCTGTTCCGTACACAATGTTCTGCATTTCAGAAAACAGATTACTCTGTACGAATTCCGCATGCTCTGCCACTTCCAGTGTCCGTGCATTCCGCACAGCCACTTTCAGTGCCTCATCTGACAGATCCACGCCTGTTCCGTGTGCATCAGCTCTCTCCTTCAGAATACTGATAAGAATACAGCCAGATCCTGTACACATATCAAGAATATATGGATTTTTCACAGCTTTCATGCATTCAAGAGCGGACTCCACAAGTGTTTCCGTATCCTGTCTGGGTATCAGTACATTCTTATCCACATAAAATTCATGCCCCATAAAAAAAGCCTGATGCGTCAGATGCTGCAGCGGTATGTGTCCCGCACGTCTGCTGATCAGTTCCAGATATCTTTCAGCAGCACTTTCTGTGACACTTTCTTCTCCGTATGCAAAATAATACGCCCGGCTTTTTCCTGTGACATATTCCAGGAGAAGCCAGGCATCCAGCCCGGCTTCCTTAATCCCCGCCTGTGCAAGGATCATCTGTCCTTTTTTTAATAATCCTGTCAGAGTTTCTCCGTTCATTGTTCTGCTTCAACTCCAAATTCTTCCTTCAGATATGCTTTCCAGTCAAAAACCGCCTCTACAGCCCTGATCGCAACCTCTGCCATATCTGCTGTCGGTTCCTTAGTTGTAAGTTTCTGCATTGCCAGACCCGGTTTACTGAAAAAGTCAGCAAGTTTGCTGTCTGATCTTCCAGCCCACTGAATAATCTCAAAAGATATTCCTGCTACAACCGGCACCATAAGAAGTCTTCCAAACAGTCTCACCCAGTAAAATGGAACCAATACAAAAATAAAATGCAGAAAAATGCTGACCAGCATAACCAGAAACAGAAAACTGGTTCCACATCTCTTATGCAGTCTGGAGCTTGCAAGAACATTATCCACCGTAAGCGGCAGTCCATGTTCCACGCAGTTAATGCACTTATGCTCTGCTCCATGATACATAAATGTTCTCTGAATATCCTTCATTCTGGAAATCAGAAGCATATATCCCATAAACAATGCAAGCTTTACAAATGCCTCAACTATTGTAACTGCAAATTCCGAAGCGCCAACCCTTCTGCAAAGACTTGCAAGGGCGTATGGCAGCAACATAAAGGCGGCAACTGATACCACGATCGAGACAGCAACTGTCACATATAACAGCCATTTGAACTGCTTATCTTCTTTTGCCTTTTTTGCAGCAAGCTCCTCTTCTGAAAGAGCAGCATTCTTCTGCTTATCCTCTTCGTCCTCCTCGTCCCCTGCGATCTCCGCTGAATACATCAGACATTTTGTGCCGACCACCAGAGAATCCACGAAGCTTACCACACCTCGGATCAGTGGATATTTGAGAAATTTTGCATTTCCGAATACACATTTGTAATCTTCTACTTTTAATTCAATCTCATTGTCCGGTCTGCGGACAGCAATGGAATATTTATCCTTATGGCGCATCATAATGCCTTCCATTACAGCCTGACCGCCGATGTTTGATGATTTCATTATTTTCTCCCAAAGAAACAAGAAAGGCTGAGATTTCCCAACCTCAACCTTCTCAATTCTTACTATATTCTGATTATTTGTTCAGGCCGTATTTCTTATTAAACTTATCGATACGTCCACGAGCCTGAGCTGCTTTCTGCTGACCTGTATAGAATGGATGACATTTAGAGCAGATTTCTACGTGGATGTCCTGTTTTGTAGATCCTGTTACGAATGTGTTACCACAGTTGCAGGTTACAGTTGCCTGATAATAATTAGGATGGATTCCTTCTCTCATGATTTTCACCTCTCTGTAAAGATTCTATTTTCTATTCGTATTCATTTGACGAATTTACTATTAAACAGCTTTATGAGTATAACATATCGTCCCATGGAATGCAAGTTATTTTAAAATTTATTTTAAAATTTATTTAATATTTTTGTTACTGAGAACGGAGCGAACAGTAACTTTTTTTTTACAACGTTTCAGATAAACTTCTGTTTTTTTACAGTCTGCACAAATTCAGCATTATTTTTCGTACGGGTAAACATATTCAGGATCTGTTCTACCGCATCTTCTGACTTCATTCCATTGAGGGCTTTTCGCATAATGTAAACCGCTTCCTGTTCTTCTTTACTCAGCAGCAGATCCTCTCTTCTTGTACCGGATTTCTGAATATCAATTGCAGGGAATACCCGCTTTTCCTGCAGTTTTCGGTCAAGCACCAGTTCCATATTACCGGTTCCCTTAAATTCTTCATAAATTACATCATCCATTTTACTTCCCGTATCCACAAGCGCTGTAGCAAGAATAGTAAGGCTTCCGCCCTCTCTCATATTTCTGGCCGCACCAAAGAAACGTTTCGGCATATGAAGAGCCGCCGGATCCAGACCACCGGAAAGAGTTCGTCCGCTGGGCGGTATGATCAGGTTGTATGCCCTTGCCAGTCTTGTAATAGAATCAAGAAGAATTGTAACGTCTTTTTTATGTTCCACCAGACGACGTGCACGTTCTATTACCATTTCAGACACACGTTTATGATGTTCCGGAAGCTCATCAAATGTAGAATAAATGACTTCCACATTATCGCCACAGATGGCCTCCCTGATATCTGTAACCTCCTCAGGACGCTCATCGATCAGAAGAATGATCAGATGCATGTCCGGATTGTTTCTCAGAATAGACTTTGCCACATCTTTCAGCAAAGTTGTCTTACCGGCTTTCGGAGGAGATACGATCATTCCTCTCTGTCCTTTACCGATAGGGCTGATCAGATCTACGATCCTCATGGCAACTGTGCCGCCCGGTCTTTCCATTATCAGTCTCTCATTTGGAAAAATCGGTGTCATATCTTCAAAATTATATCGTCTCTGCCCTTCACTGGGATGGAATCCGTTGATAGAGGTCACATATAGCAGGGCACTGAATTTCTCTCCCTGTGTTTTGATACGGATATTCCCCTTAATAATATCACCTGTTTTCAGGTTAAATCTGCGTATCTGAGAAGGTGATACATAAATATCATTTTCCCCCGGAAGATAATTCTCACATCGGATAAACCCATATCCATCCGGAAGTACCTCAAGGATTCCGTCTGCTCTCTCTCCACTGTCAAGCTGTACTGCCTCTGCCGGGGCATGATACTGTGTACGTTCCGGTGTTTTGTTATACTGGGGGATTCTCTCTCCGTTACCTTCCACTTCACTCTGCTGCGGTTTCTCCCGGACTGTTTCCTGTTTTTTTGTCTCACCTTCCAGTTCATCTTCGTGAAGCATTCTCTCGATCAATTCCGGTTTTCTCAATGCTGAAACCCCTTTTAATCCTCTGGCTTTTGCCAAATCCTTTAAAGTTGCCAGTGATAATGATTCATACTTTTCTCTCATAAAATAATCCTCTGCTTTTTGTTTTGATTGTTAATATTGATAATTATTTTTATTTTTGTTTTTCTGATTTCCTATGTATCTGAGCAATTTATTCTTTATTAACTTTTCCTGTAACAGTTAGTGGGATAATCTGTCTGAAGTGACACGAATATCAGATCTGCAGCAATGCATATCGCAGGAAAATTATACTCCTGCTCCTGTGTCGACAAGTTAATTCCTGTAGTAATCCTGTCTGCACACCGGTATCTTTATATTTATCTTAGCACATCTTCTTCATAATTGACAATACCATATTATTCCAAATCTTTATTATTGGCAAGCTGTTTTATACGTCATAAAACTGATATTATCGACATAAAAGCAGAAATCCGGAGACATAAAATATGTCCCCGGATTTCCGGTAAATCAGATATTAATAACACTTATTTAAGAAAACAATTAATGTACCAGATTTCCCACTAATCCATAAGAAACAATATACATAATGACAGTTGCCATAATAATGCCACAAAAAATTGCCAGAGAGGACTTCTTAATATCAATTTCCAGAAGAGATGCAATCAGAGATCCTGTCCATGCCCCTGTTCCCGGAAGCGGAATTCCCACAAACAGCATCAGTCCCCAAAACTCATATTTCTTTACCTGATCACTTTTTCTCATTGCCCTGTCTTCCAATTTCATAACAAGTCCCCGAAAGAGTTTCGTCTTTTTTAAAACCTTGAAAATCTGTCTGATAAACAACAGAATAAACGGAATAGGAATAATATTTCCAACAATACACAGTGGAATTGCCTTTGCAGCCGATATCTTAAGTAAGGATGCTGCAAGCAATCCTCCCCTGAGTTCCAAAAGCGGAATCATTGAAATAATAAAAACTGCCCCTTCCGGTGAAATATATTGTGACAGATTCTGCGAGAACCAATGTACCAGTGCTTCCATAAAACCTCCTAACTTTTACTTCAGATAATCCTTCAAAAAATCAATAAATTTCTGCATTTCTTCCTTTGTTCCAACAGTGATACGAAGAAAATTGTCAATTCTGTCCTTCTGGAAGTAACGAACATAAATATGCTGCCCTCTCAATGCCTCAAAAAGTTCTTTCGCATGGCAGGTTTTATGCGTAGCAAAAATAAAGTTAGACATAGAATCCTGAAAAGAGAATCCCAGTGCCTTCAATTCTTTCTTTGTCCATTCTCTTGTCTCTATGATTTTATTACATGTCTCATCAAAATATGCTTTATCTTCAACTGCCGCCACACCTGCAGCAATCGCTGTACGGTCCATAGTATAAGAATTAAAAGAATACTTCACATCATTCAGGAATCTGATCAGTTTCTCATTTCCACACGCAAAACCAATTCTCATCCCAGCCATAGAACGCGACTTGGAAAATGTCTGTACGACCAGAAGGTTGTCATATTTTTCAATCAATGGAAGCGCCGACTGACCACCAAAATCCACATAAGCCTCGTCCACGATCACAATCACATCAGGATTATGGCGGATAATATCCTCCACTTCCTCCAGCGGCATCTCCACACCTGTCGGCGCATTCGGATTCGGGAATACAATTCCTCCGTTTTCTCTGAAATAATCTTCCTTCCTTATATGAAAGTTCTCATCCAGTGCCGGTCTCTCATATGGAATGCGAAACAGGTCTGCCCATACATCATAAAAAGAATATGTGATATCCGGAAAAAGAACCGGCTTCTGTGAATTAAAGAATGTAAGGAAACTCATGGCAAGCACATCATCGGAACCTACTCCCACAAAAACCTGTTCATCCTTCAGCCCGTAATTCTTTGCAATGGCATGTACCAGTTCTCCTGCTGTAGGATCCGGATAAAGTCTCATAGTATCTGTATCCATCTCCCTCAACGCCTTCTCCACTCCAGGTGCCGGCGGATACGGATTCTCGTTGGTATTCAGCTTGATCATATCCGGCTGATTGGGCTGCTCGCCTGGTGTATATGGTATTACTTTACGTATATTTTCTTCCCATCTGCTCATTTATCTGATCCCTTTCATGTTTTTTATTGTTTTTCACTTTCGTCAGTATAACATTAATCTCTATTTTCGTAAATCAACTTTTTGCATTTTACTGATTGACAAACCCACTTTGCAAGTTTATAATAGGCGGCAGAAAAGATAAGAAGAATCAAAACGTTGAAGAGAAGAGTACGCTGAGGAACGTTACAGAGAGAAATGTATACCGGTGCAAGCATTTCATCGCGAACCAGCCGAAGACCACCTCTGAGTGACTTTAATACAGTCCGGTGATTCCGTTACCATCGAATGAAGCGGTTCTGATCAGATGATTTATCCATCAGTAATGTATCAGAACAACCGGGGTGGAACCGCGAGTAATGTTATCTCGTCCCCTACAGTATTTAACCGTACTGTAGGGGATTTTTTTATTCTTTCTTTTACCCCTTCGCAGTACAAAAACCTGTTACTGTTCACTCCGTTCTCAGCAGCACGCTCCGCGGGATATCAACAGTGAACAGCAACTATAGCAAATCCATACTAACGTAAAGGAGATAATCATCATGATCGTAACATTAAAAGACGGCTCAAAAAAAGAATACGCTGAAGCAAAATCCGTAATCGACATTGCTTACGACATCAGCGAGGGACTTGCACGTGCTGCCTGTGCAGGAGAAGTAAACGGAGAAGTTGTAGACCTGAGAACAGTTATTGACAGTGACTGCGAATTAAACATCCTGACAGCAAAAGATGAAAAAGGACTTGCAGTTCTCCGCCATACAGCATCCCACGTACTTGCCCAGGCAGTACAGACCTTATTCCCGGATGCAAAGGTTGCTATCGGACCTTCTATTGATACAGGATTCTACTATGATTTCGACTGCCCTCCATTCTCCCGTGATGACCTGGATGCAATCGAAAAAGAAATGAAAAAGATCATCAAAAAAGGCGCTAAGATTGAACGCTTCACAAAATCAAGAGAAGATGCCATCGCATACTTCCAGGAGAAAAATGAACCATACAAGGTAGAACTTATCGAAGATCTTCCGGAAGGCTCCGAAATCTCTTTCTATTCCCAGGGAGACTGGACAGACCTCTGCGCAGGTCCTCACCTTATGAGTGTAAAGGGTGTAAAAGCATTCAAGCTTCTCTCCTCTTCCAGCGCTTACTGGAGAGGCAGCGAAAAGAACGCAATGCTCACACGTATCTACGGAACAGCTTATGCTTCCAAGGATGAGTTAAAAGAACATCTGGAACAGATGGAAGAAGCAAAAAGACGTGACCACAACAAACTTGGCCGTGAGATGAAGATCTTCACAACTGTAGACGTAATCGGTCAGGGACTTCCACTTATCATGCCAAACGGTGTGATCATGATGCAGGAGCTTCAGCGCTGGATTGAAGACGAAGAAGCAAAACGCGGATATATCAGAACAAAAACTCCGTTAATGGCAAAGAGCGACCTCTACAAGATTTCCGGACACTGGGATCATTACAAAGAGGGCATGTTCGTTCTCGGCGACGAAGAAACAGACAAAGAAGTATTTGCGCTTCGTCCTATGACATGCCCATTCCAGTACTATGTATACAAAGCAGAACAGCACAGCTATCGTGATCTGCCTCTTCGTTACGGTGAAACATCCACTCTGTTCCGTAATGAGGATTCCGGGGAAATGCATGGTCTGACACGTGTACGTCAGTTCACGATCTCCGAAGGTCATCTGATCGTAAGACCTGACCAGATGGTAAAAGAATTTAAAGACTGTATCGCACTTGCACAGTACTGCCTGCAGGTTCTTGGTGTAGAAGAGGACGTAACCTATCACCTTTCTAAATGGGATCCGAACAACAGAGAGAAATACATCGGTGATGCAGAAGTGTGGAATCAGACAGAAGCTCATATCCGCCAGATGCTTGAAGAACTGAACATTCCATTTACAGAGGATGTTGGAGAAGCTGCATTCTACGGACCTAAGGTTGATATCAATGCCAAAAATGTATACGGAAAAGAAGATACAATGATCACGATCCAGTGGGATGCTCTTCTTGCTGAACAGTTTGATATGTACTACATCGATGAAAATGGTGAGAAACAGCGTCCATACATCATCCACCGTACATCCATGGGATGCTATGAGAGAACACTGGCATGGCTGATTGAGAAATATGCAGGTATGTTCCCGACCTGGCTCTGCCCGGAACAGGTTCGTGTAATTCCGATCTCTGAGAAATTCCACGACTATGCCGCCAAAGTGGAAGCACAGTTAAAAGAAAGCGGAATCCGCTGCTCCGTTGACCAGCGTTCCGAGAAAATGGGCTACAAGATTCGTGAAGCACGTCTTGCAAGAGTTCCATATATGCTCATCGTCGGTGCCAAAGAGGAAGAAGAAGGCAAGGTTTCCGTAAGAAGCCGTTACCTTGGTGATGAAGGAATGAAAGACCTTGGTGATTTCCTTGCAGCGATCAAAGAAGAAATCAAGAATAAAACAATCCGCAAAATCGAAGTACAGGAAGAGAATAAATAATCTTCCCTTTCAGATAAGTACAGAAACTGTTATTTCTGTTAAAAACGGGGCTGTCGTCAATGAACTTTTGGTTCATACGACAGCCCTGTTTTATTATTCTTTCACTTTTTCCTCAAAATATCAGCATTTTAACCGAATCAAGTAAGTCCTCTGGGAGGTTGCAAAAAGCAATAATCAGTGAGGGATTTGCTTGTATCAGTAGGAATACCAGCTCCTTCTGATATCCAAAAGACAGAAAATAGTTTTACGAAAACGAATAAGTTTAGTTTTTTTACTTTTCACAATTAAATCAGGTAACTTACTTGCTTCGTTCAAATCAGACTATCTCCCGTATCATTCAGTTTTTTACAAAAATTGTCGTATTTTTGCCTGTCAGGAATCTCACAATCATTATCTCCATTTATGCGAAAATATTATGAAAATTTTCGCATAAATAAAACTTTCTTTTTGTGAAATTAATAAATTATTATAAATTCTTTTTTGTGCAACAGGGATAAATTATGCAAATATAACTAAAACTACTTGATTTTTTCTGAAAACGTGCTACGATAAACTTACAAAAACGATTTAGGAACGAAAAACAAAAAACACAAGTCAGGAGTCTGACCAGACTGAAAACTCAATATGGGGAAATATCAGGCAAAAACTGAAAATCAATCATTACAGGGAGGTAATAACATGATGAAGAGAAAAGCTATGGCAATCACATTAACAGCAGCTATGCTTGCAGGCCTTACAGCAGTTCCTGCATGGGCTGAAGATGCAGCAGCAGACGAAGGTAAAGTTTTAAACATTTATTGCTGGAATGAAGAATTCAAATCCCGTCTGACTGACCACTATCCCGGATATGAAGAAGTTGACGGAACTCATGGCAAGATTGGAGATGTGGATGTTGTATGGAACATCACTCCTTCTGATGACAATGCGTATCAGAATAATCTGGATGAGACTCTTCTGAAACAGGCCGATGCAGCAGCAGATGACAAAATCGACCTCTTCCTTGTAGAAGCAGACTATGCTTTGAAATATGTAAATACTGATTATACAATGTCTGTGGCAGATCTGGGAATCACAGATGAGGAAGTTGCAGACCAATATCAGTACACCAAAGATGTTATGACAGATTCGGATGGCAACTTAAAAGGTCTTTCCTGGCAGGGCTGCCCGGGTGCTATGATCTACAGAAGAGATATTGCAAAAGAAGTATTCGGAAGCGATGATCCGGCAGAGGTTCAGAAGAAAGTTGCAGACTGGGATACATTTAAGGCAACAGCTGAAGAGCTGAAGGAAAAAGGCTATCAGATGACTTCCACTGTAAATGATGCCTACCGTGTATTCTCTAATAATGTAACTTCCCCATGGGTTGTTGACGGAAAGATCACTGTTGATGACAATATCAAAAACTGGGTAGATATGTCCAAGGAAATGGTTGATGCCGGAGAAACAGCTACCTATGAATTGTGGAGTGATGACTGGAGCAAGGGCTTCTTCAAAGACAGCAATGTATTCTCATATTTCGGACCTGCATGGTTCATCGACTTCTCCATGAGCGCTGACCAGGATGGTTCAGTTGGTAAAGATGGCGGCTGGGCTGCAACAGAAGGGCCACAGGGCTTCTACTGGGGCGGAACATGGATCACAGCAGCTGCAGGCACAGACAATCCCACACTGGTTGCTGATATCATGAGAACGATGACAACTAACGTTGACGTTATGAAAGAAATCGTTACTGCTGATAATGACTTCGTAAACAATAAACCTGCCATGGAAGAAATGGCTAAAGATGAAAGCTACGGCGATGCAGTTCTTGGTGGACAGAATCCTCTGGCTATGTTCTGTGCAGGCGCTGATAAGATTGATCTGAGTAACATGAGTATCTATGATCAGGGCTGCAACGAAGAATTCCAGAATGCCATGAAGAACTACTTCGAAGGCAACGCATCTTATGATGAAGCTCTCGACCTGTTCTATAAGGCAGTTGTAGAAAAATATCCGGAACTTTCCTATTAATCAAACATTGAAACCTGTGTGCCTGCCTGACCATCAGGCAGGCACACTTTGGATTACAGCAGACTATGGAGGAAGATAATGGCAAAGAATAATAACCATAAAGCGGTCAGCTATAACAAATGGGGATATATCTTCCTGATACCATTTGTAGTAGTATATCTCATATTCCAGCTCGTTCCGCTTATCAGTACAATTTATAACAGTTTCTTTGAAAATTACAGATCTGGATTAACGCAGATAGGACCGAATTTTGTGGGACTTGCCAATTATGCAAAGCTCTTTCAGGGTGGCGATATCTGGATTTATTTTAAAAACACAATGATCATGTGGGTAATGGGATTTATCCCACAGATCCTGGTTTCCCTGCTCCTGGCTGCCTGGTTCTCCAATCCAAGCCTCCGGCTTAAGGGACAGCGCTTCTTCAAAACAGTTATTTATCTGCCAAACCTGATCATGGCATCCGCCTTTGCAATGTTATTCTTTACCTTATTTGCAGACGGCGGTCCCATCAATGCAATGCTGATGCAGTCAGGAATACTGAAACAGGCATATTCCTTTTTCAGCCATGCCTGGAGTGCCAGAACCCTTGTTGCAGTCCTAAACTTCCTGATGTGGTTCGGAAATACAACTATTCTTCTTATGGCAGGTATGATGGGAATTGACTCCTCGCTTTACGAGGCAGCTGAAGTAGACGGTGCAACTTCCTCACAGATTTTCAGAAAGATCACTCTTCCACTCCTTCGTCCAATCCTGATCTATGTTATGATCACATCCCTGATCGGCGGCATGCAGATGTTCGATGTACCTCAGATCCTGACAAACGGAACCGGCGACCCCATGCGTTCCACTATGACACTGATCATGTTCCTGAACAAGCATCTGTTCAGCAAGAACTACGGAATGGGTGGTGCATTATCCGTATTCCTGTTCATTATCACAGGAGTGCTCAGCCTGATCGTATTCCGCTTTAACAAGATAAAAGACTGATGGAGGTGAGAAGAATGAATGAAAAAAACTCCAAAAATAAAAAAGGAATGAGCATGAAAGGTCAGCGTACTCTTGGCTATATCGTACTGATCATCATTTCCTTCTTCTGCCTGTTCTGGTTTTATGTACTGTTTATCAATGCCACCAGATCTAATGGCGCACTGAAAAAGGGATTCACAGCCATTCCCGGAGGACATCTCATTGAGAACTGGAAAAATCTTCTCGCAGGAACACTCCCTGTATGGAATGGTATGTTCAACAGTATTTTCATTGCTACCTGCTCCGCTGTTTTATGTACCTATTTTTCAACAATGACTGCTTACGCTATCCATGCATACAATTTTAAAGCAAAAAAATTTATGTTTACATTTATCCTTGCAGTCATGATGATCCCAACTCAGGTAACTGCTCTTGGATTCCTTCAGCTGTTGGGAAAAATAGGTCTGGACGACTCCTTTGTCCCACTGATCGTTCCAAGTATTGCTGCTCCTGTTACTTTCTTCTATATGAAACAGTACATGGAAAGCAACCTTCCTCTGGAGCTTGTGGAAGCAGCACGTATTGACGGTTCCGGTGAATTTAATACCTTTAACAAAATCGTATTCCCGCTTATGAAACCGGCTATCGCTGTGCAGGCAATTTTTACCTTTGTACAGAGCTGGAATAATTACTTCATTCCGGCGCTGGTCCTTCACTCAGATAAAAAGAAAACACTTCCTGTACTGATCGCACAGCTTCGAAGTGCAGACTTCCTGAAGTTTGACATGGGACAGGTGTATGTAATGATCGCCTTTTCCATCTTCCCGGTCATCATTGTCTACATTCTTCTTTCCAGATTCATTGTAGAAGGTGTTTCCGCAGGTGCGGTTAAGGGTTAGATGCTGATACAACAAAAGCTGTCTGTTCCGGATGCAAATACATCCGGAATCCAGACAGCTTTTTTAATTATTTGCAGTACTGTTCTGTAATGATGTTACTATTTACAGCTCAGAGTTTTATTTTCTTAGATCTCAGCCAGTTTCAGCAGATCCGGGATCTTGGATTCCCATCCAAGTGCCATGATATGTACACCCTGACAGTATGGCTTGCACTCTTTGATAATACGTGCAGCGATCTCAACACCTGTGATACCTGCTTTTGTCTTTTCTTTGTCTGCTTTCAGTTCCTCGAGCATTTCGTCCGGAACATGAATGCCGGCAACGTTGTTGTTCATGAATTTAGCCATTCCAGCGGACTTCGGAATGATGATACCAACCTGTACAGGTTTTCCGAACTGTTTTGCCTTTTCCATGAATTTGATGAATTTCTCCGGCTCAAATACTGCCTGTGTCTGGAAGTACTCTGCACCTGCAGCTACTTTTCTTTCCATTTTTGCAAGCTGTGCGTCAACGGAATCGCTGCATGGAGATACAACAGCACCCTTGGAGAATTTTGGCGGCTCACCAACCAGTTCGTTTCCGCCAAGATCCACACCTGATTCCAGAAGCTTCACTGTGTGAAGAAGGGATACAGAGTCAAGGTCGAATACAGGTTTTGCCTGTGGGTGGTCACCCATCTTTGTATGGTCACCTGTAAGGCAGAGGATGTTGTCAATGCCCAGCATTGCAGCGCTGAGAAGATCAGACTCCAGAGCGATACGGTTTCTGTCACGGCATGCCAGCTGGAAGATCGGATTCATGCCTGCATCCTTGAGAACTTTACACATTGCAAGAGATCCAAGACGCATAACAGAAGACTGGTTATCAGTTACGTTAACTGCATGAACATCCTTGAGGTATGTTTTTGCTTCTTCTACCAGTTCATCTACGTGGATTCCTTTTGGCGGTCCTACTTCTGCAGAAACTACAAATTCACCACGGTCGAATAATTCTTTCATTTTCATTGTACATTGCTCCAATCATTATAATCTATTTTAATTCATCGTCTGTTGCAAAGTTATGAATCTGTGTCGGACATTTCAGCGCGTCAAGGCGTCCGATCTCTTTCAGACGTCTGTAGATGCGTTCCCATCCACATTCCATTTCGCTGTCCACTTCACATTTACCGTTCTTGGAACCGCCGCACTGGCCATTCACAAGGCTCTTTGAACATGCTGTGATCGGGCAGATTCCGCCTGTCAGGTTCAGGTAGCATTCACCGCACTGGTCACATTTGTACTCTAACGGTGTCACGCCCTGGAAACCTGGTACCGGGTATGTATCGCAGGCTGCACAGACCATCTTATCTTCCAGATATTCTGAAACGGTCTGTACACCAACACCGCAGGAGAATACCAGAACCAGATCTGCTTCCTGGATCTTGCTCATATGTTTCTTAAGACGTAATTCCATATTTTCCGGATTACAGATGTAATCAGTTGTCATGATTCCTGTCACATTTCCTTCAGCTGCAAGTTCCTTCTGAAGTCGGGCAGCTTCTTTTTCCGGAAAACGAACTTCCTTACATCCATGACAGTTGATAATGAAAACTTTCTTTCCGGCTGTCAGTGATGTAATCGCTTCTTTTGCTTTTAACTGGGTAATCAACATATTACTTCATCCCCCTTACTGCATTTTTTCCGGCTTTGATACTGTTAATGATCGGAATCTTGGAAGAACAGATATACTGACAGCATCTGCACTCAACACAATCCATAACGTTCATGTCTTTCATGCCCTGCCAGTTCTCATCTTTCGCATATTTCACGAAATACAGAGGTGAAAGTTCCATCGGACATACATCTACGCAGCGTCCGCACTTGATACACGGCTGTTCTTTTGTCTCATCCGGTTCAACGGCAATAATACCATTGGAGCCTTTCATCATCGGTACATCCAGTGTGTTCAGAGGGAATCCCATCATTGGTCCGCCCATCTTAACCAGAACATCGTCATCTGTAAATCCTCCGCAGTAATCGATCAGCTCTCTTACGCTTGTACCGATCTTGATAACGAAGTTTCCAGGATTCTTGATCTTCTCGCCTGTTACTGTTGCAACACGCTCAACCAGAGGCATTCCTGTCTGGATCGCATCGGAGATTGCTTTTACTGTACTGATATTATCTACAACAACGCCGACATCTGCCGGAAGACCGCCGCTTGGAACAATTCTTCCCATAACGCGCTTGATGAGAGTTTTCTCAGCACCCTGCGGGTATTTGGTTTTTGCAACAAATACTTCCATGTTTCCGATGTCAGCAACTTTTTTCTGCATTAATTCAATGGCATCCGGCTTATTATCCTCGATAACGATGATACCTTTTTCGGCACCTGTTGTCTTGAGGACTGCTTTCAGGCCAAAAATAATGTCATCTGCATACTCAAGGAGTACTCTGTGGTCTGCTGTTAACAGAGGCTCACATTCACATCCGTTGAGAAGGATGGTATCTACCGGTTTTGCAGGTTTAAGTTTGACACAGGTCGGGAAACCTGCACCGCCCATACCAACGATTCCGGCTTCACGAATGATATCAATGATCTCATCCGGAGTAAGATTGTCAAGATCACCATGTGGCTGTACGGATTCGTGCAGAGTATTTTTTCCATCCGATTCAATAACAACAGCCATCACTTCGCTTCCACGTGTGCCATGCATACGCGGTTCAACAGCAACTACGGTTCCGCTTACGCTGGAATGTACCGGAGCACTGATAAATCCGGCAGCTTCACCGATCTTCTGACCAACTTTTACAGTGTCACCAACCTGAACAATCGGATTGGCCGGTGCGCCCAGATGCTGTGACATGGAGATCACAACTGTCTTCGGATCTGGGAATTTCTTCAGAGCGATGTGCTCACTGAATTCCTTGCGCTCTGACGGATGAACACCGCCATAATATCCGTCCAGTCTGTCTTCTCTGATGGACTTCACATAGTCGTTGATCACTTTGAAATTAACTTTGGAGAAATCACGAACCTGTACAGGCTGGTTTAAGAATTCTTCCAGACGTCCCTGTTTTGCAAGTCTCTGGTAAATCTTCTCCCATGCACAGTCTTTATTCGGATCTACTTCGCATTTTCCATTCTTTGCTCCACCGCACTGTCCATTGACAAGACTCTTTGAACAGTCAACGATCGGACAGACACCTCCGGTAATGTTCAGATAACACTGCGCACATGCGTCACAGCTCTTCTTGGTAAGTGCCATGCCATGATGACCTCTGTAGTTAAGGGTGTTGCTTGCAGCAACTACCGGCTTACCTGCCAGATCCGCAACGGTCTGAATACCAAGGCCACAGGAAATTACTACTACATTCTCTGTACCTTCCGGAATCAGATCCTGTAATTTTCTTTCTGTGTGCATCTTGTTGCATAAGAAATCAAATTTCGCACTGCCTGTAACGTTCTTTCCCTGATCTGCAGCGAATTTCAGGAATTCGTCACAATCCGGTTCGTCAACAGTTTCAAATTCTTTGAAACATTTGTTGCAGGCAATCACAAACAGGTTGTCCTTACCGTCAAGCACTGATGCAAGTTCATCATTGCTTTTCAGTTTGTACTTAGTATAGTTTTCCAATTGCTCACCTTCCTTATGATAAAATAGTAAAAATTATATCCTTATGGTATCTGCTCTTATACGTTCCCTCCATCTCTCTGCACTCAAAAAAAGGGCCAATAAAACCAGATAAATAAGTTCAATATATATTCCTTAATAAATGTATCACAAAATGCTCATTTTATCCAGTTTTATTGGCAAATTTTATAAATTTCTTCTATGGTTTCATCCTAAATTTCTATAAAGTATGGATATTTGTGCTGAATGGGGCAGGAATGATTTTTTATTTCCGGTCAGAGGTAAGACATACAGGTACCGGATCTCGGATTTCCATTCTGTCAGGTTCTACCAGGCAGTCATAAGCCAGAATATGCACTCCTGCCTTTTTCGCCTCCTGCAGGGTTTCTCCAAATTCCCGATGAGTCTCCCAGTTGGGCTCAAACCTGTCAACTCCCTTCATCTGGATCACCAGAAGCAGATAAGCTTCGTATCCTTCCTGCATACAATGGATCAGCTCCTTCAGATGCTTCACACCTCTTTCTGTCGGTGCATCCGGGAAACGTGCTATATTGTCAGATTCCAGAGTGACACCTTTTACTTCTATAAAAGCCTTACGTTTCTCTGAGCAGACATAAAGATCAAATCTGGAATTTCCATAAGTCTTCTCAGGCGTTACCTGAACCTTTTCCGGAAAAAGATGTCCTGCCTTTACCCACTCCAGTGCTGCCTTATTGGGAATCTGAGAGTCCATATTGATCAGACCCCTGCCCTTTTTATTTACGCAGATCAGATCATAGGCTGTCTTTCTCGCCGGATTGCTGCTCTTTTCCAGAAAGACCTGTACCCCCGGAATCAGAAGCTCTCTGCACCTGCCTGTATTCTTTACATGAACCGTTTCCACCTGTCCATTGATCTCCACATGTGCAATAAAACGATTGGGGCGGTCTATGAAACGGCCCTCTGTGATGTGTTCGTACTTCATATTTTCTGATTGACCACGCTTTCTATTTTTTCTTTGTTCTTTTTTACACACTGTATATACCATAGCATGTTTTCCTCATATCTACAACATTCTCACCTTGGGAAACTATTCTCCAGGCAAAGTGCCCCCGAGGATGTCAAGTCATTGCTACAAAAAATATGCGGCTTTTTTGCCACGAAAATGGCTTAAAACCGCATATTTCTGTATAGAGGACGTTATATAATTGTCACAAAGTTGGTGGGGAGGATGTAACATAATTGCTACATTAAATGGTCGAAAATTTGGAGGTTGGCAAATGCTTTCCTATATATCCAACAATCCCCACTCTATGTTCCGGGTCTGGTAAAAAATGTATTCTGCCTGGATAATTTCCCGGAAAACTTATATGCCAATAAAAATATTCTTCTTTTCCATATGGTGTTACAAATTTTCTATACTCATTTAATTCTTTATCTTTCTTCACCGACTCGGATTCTGTCCTGCATCCAAAACCAACTTCATTTTTATCAAACACTCCTTCATATGTTGCGAAATAATCCTCTAAAATCTGAATTCTTTTCATGATAGTTTGAATTTGTATTGAAACACGAGCTTCTTCTAATTGCCTTTTCACCTCTTTGCAAAAAATTAAATGTGGATATAATTGTTCTCTTTTTTCCCATAGCTCAGCTCCTGAAGAAATAATTAATGACTGTCGTTCCCTTTCACTTGTAATCAATTGATCTACATGATCCAAAATCCCACAATTTCTTACTTTGACTGCTTCATCTTCTTCATCATTAATGGATACATATTTTCCCTCCATCCATTCCTTTTCCCATAATTCAGATGATAACAAACTAACTATGTAGCTATCCCATTCATATGCCATTAAAGCACCCTTAGCAGAAATAGAACCTTCATTTTCTAGTTCTACAATCAGTTCACTATCAAGGAAATCTCCTGTTTCTATTCTATGTCCTCTCTGAATCAGAGATCTAAAAAACTGCTTATCTTTTTGAGGCACATTTCGATCTTTCAACCAATCATGTATCGTATATTCATTAGCAATTTCTTCTGTCATTAATTCATCCGTATAATAGAAGTCATTGTCCTTATTCCTATGTTTCAATTCTTGACACACTTTTAAAAAGCCCGAAAATTGCTCAGTTAATGGTAATTTTGCAACCTGTTGTTTCAAAGAAATCTCATTAAATACCATTTATATTCCTCTTAAAATAATTCATCAATTGCTTTATCCCACTCATCAAAAAATCCCTCCGGCCAATTCGATAAACTGCCATCTTCTAAAATCTCCGGAGATGTTTTTTCATGTTTTTGAATTCCTTCTTCTGATGGATATTCATAAAAATAGTTTATTTTTACCTTATCAGATGATATTTTTTTATTGCGAACACTTAATCGAATTCCATTTAAAACATGATCGCTATGTGTTTCCATAAAAATTTGGACACCATTAGCAGCAGCTAAAGCAACTAATTCACCAATTTTTCTCTGACCACGTGGATGTAAATGTGCTTCTGGATTCTCAAGCACAAGTATGTCTCCCTCCCTTGCACTTAATAATGCAACAATAATAGGTAACGAATATGAAACTCCAAATCCCATGTTTAATGCATTTGTAGACTCTTCTCCTAAACTGTTACTTGTCGAATATCTCACTCCCATTAAATTCACATCTAAATAAGGAATTACATTTACCTTTATGTTTGGCGAGATTTCTGATAACCACGCATTTATCTGCAATTCAAGTCGTTCACTTGTTTCTGAACTATGCTTCATATTTGGATAAACTTTTACATCACTCCCTTTCTCATACAAGCATACTGCGGTTTTTTCACCTTTCACTCCAATTTCCGAATGCAAAGAGTTTTCATTTTCTATCGTGTCATAATAACGGCGAGGTCCTAATCTTTCTGCCGATATATACTCAAATTTTTTTGTAAGAAATGAATCTCTTTCAGATAAAGGTCCCTGACTTTCTGAAATCAAATTTCCAACTTTATCATACTGACACATCCATTTATGATCATTTTCCTCTACTTCTATAGAAAGCACATCATCTTTTCTAAACCAATACATAATATCAGTCTGAGTACCCAGTTCGACATATGATCCATTAAGGATTAAACGCTGATTTTCCAAACAATTATTTTTTTCATATGTTTGCCGCAATAATAATAATGCCTGAATCAATGTCGATTTTCCCATGCCATTAATACCTGTAAATAAATTCAATTCCCGACATGTAACATCAATTTTTTCAAAACATTTAAAGTTTTTTAATGAAATTTTTTCAATCATTCTATTTCCTCTTTAAATAAATTTATGGATTAATTCATCAACTGCTCTGATACGTGCGTATAATGCTTTTTTATCTGGAACTTTTAATAAATATAAATACTCTTGAGAGGCACATAACTGCATATATTCTTTTTGCACTTTTTCTTTTTTCTTTTCTAATAGTCCTACTGCCTCTGGTGTCAGTGTTTTAAATACATAACACCATGACTCAAAGATCACCTTATTAATTGGTCTTCGCCTTCCATCCTCACATATTTTTCTAAAACTGTTATTTCCCATTACTGCAAACATAGCCTTCATAACAAAGGTAAACTCATTCTTAATTTCTCTAATATACATTTCGTCAGCATGATTAAGAAATTTCATTCCTTCATTTAAGAACTCATCTATATTTCCATTATATAATTGTAAATCCAAATAACAAAATGAAACATATCTAAGGACAAATTCTCTGTCCAACATTCTTTCGCTTTTTATGCTTCCTGCGGTTGCCTTAATAAAACACTCTAATTTGGAACACTCTTGTAAAAATTTTGTTGCTTGACCTTGAAATAAAGCATTTCTTATTTCCTGCGGTTCAAGTGTCAACCCTCCTGTGTTAATTCTCTTAAAAATATTAAATTTCACATTTTCTGGTGTAGATGGATTAACTAGATAAACATTGATGACCGTTTCATCTATTCTCCTTTGAAACATTCTTGGTAATTTATCATAATTACAACCATTCAATTCCGGGAAAAATTCTAATTCTTGTAACTTTAAGCTTTTATCTACAACAAATTCTTTTAAAGTTGATACTCGCTGTAAACCATCAATAATTAACCACTCATCCTCATCAGTAGCATCAAAATAAAATGCCGGCAAAGGAATTCGCAAAAAAATCGACTCCAGCAATTGGCTTTTTTGTCTTTTACTCCACAATCCAGCTTTTCTTTGAAACGATGTATCAAATTCAATTTCTTCATTTTGTATTCTCTTTATTAATGCATCCAACGTCATAGGTTTCATGGTAATGCTTATTTTAGAAGGATCAAAAGGTCTAATCCGTTCACCCTCACATGAATATGCCGTAATATCTGGTTCAACATCCCCTTCTATCATTGTAATTCCTCTATTTTCAAAATATTTCATTACTTCTGCAAAATTTATTTTTTCCGAATCTATTATCATATATACTAGATTCAGATTAATATTATTCCCTTGTTCTTCAGCTATTTTTACTAACTTTTCTAATTCTTCAATATCCTTTTTTTTAAGTGTAGTATCTTCCATTTACTCGCCCTCATTCAACCATCAAATTCTATAATGTATGGCATATTTCCAATTTTATACACAATATTTTATCTTATATAACTTTAAAGAGCAATCAAATCCTTCTATATTTAATAACTATTTTTCCACTCCACCTCCACTCTCCCGTCATCATACACATATATTCCCTGCACATATTCTTCCAGCATTTCTCGTGTCAGCTTCTCATAGCCTAAATACTTCAACATCTGCTCCACCGGAACATTCTTTTTCATCAGGATGTCTTTCTCAGCGTTTATTAACTCAGCCAACTCCTGCACACGCTTCTGCAGTCGTTCTCTTTCTTCTTCCAACTGCTTCTTAGCTTCCATAAACTGGTTCTGGTTCATCTGTCCCTCGTGATACTTCTCATAGTTCTGGCGGTTCTGGATTTTTATTTGTTCTTGACACTTTTCACAATCTGCACTTTCCGTCTTATAGACTTCTATGCTGTCCTCATGCTGTTTTCTCATAGATTGCTGCATCTGTTCCTGGCTGATATTCTGACGTAAATATGCC